>OGCY01000389.1_pt1 | contig 12738 bp, 11 predicted proteins | sample 1570311 | NCBI WGS metagenome assembly OGCY01 (sample SAMEA2582165, study PRJEB24529) | metagenome | biome: Human gut stool | place: China | collected 2011
GGCAGATATAAGCGTCCTCTCACAAGTCATGATTTTATAGGTTTATGAAAAGAAAAAACGGTATAAACGAAATATTATGTTTCTGTTCGCTAGACATTCCGATAGGCTTCTAAACAACAATCTTGAGAAGCAGTGGCTTCCCAAGATTATTAGAATCCTGTCTCCATAGCTCACAAAGAAAATAATATTTGTTCATACCGTTTTTCTTTCATTTACGCTATGAGTAACTTGTGAGAGGACGCTTATACATGCCTACTTTACGCTTTGAAATATTGCTGTATAATTATAGATAGATAAAAACGAAATGGAGTAATTTCTTATGAAAAAAGAATTCAAAGAAGCAATTGAAGATTCCCCGATCATCGCAGCCATTAAGGATGATGACGGTTTAAAGAAATGTCTCACAAGTGAAAGCCGTGTCATTTTTATCCTGTATGGAGACATCTGCAATATTCCAGATATTGTAGAAACGGTAAAATCTTCCGGGAAAATCGCAATGGTTCATATTGACCTGATCACCGGGCTTAGTTCCAAGGAGATTGCTGTTGATTTTATAAAAAAATATACACAGGCAGACGGAATCATCACCACAAAACCTGCTCTGATCAAACGTGCCAAAGAATTAGGTCTGTATACAATCCTTCGCCTTTTTGTAATTGATTCTATGGCTTATGCGAATATTGAGCACCAGCTTCGTACCGCCAAGCCTGATCTGATCGAAGTATTGCCAGCCCTTATGCCAAAAGTACTTGCAAAGATCTGCAAATTATCCACTGTTCCGGTCATTGCTGGCGGACTCGTTTCTGACAAAGAGGATGTCATGTCACTTCTTCAGGCTGGAGTTGTCAGTATTTCTTCTACAAATGAAAAGATATGGTTTTTGTAGATAAAACTGTTTCTGAAAGCAACATACTTAAGAACCAGCCACTAAACGGCTGGTTCTTATCTGTCTTTTTCTTTTTTTCGCACCCAGAATTTATCTAAAATACAAAGTATATTACTACATTTTACTTTATACTTATTCTGTGAGAGTTTTTCTTCCGCTGCCTGCTCTATCATTTTTGCACTCTTAAATTTCTTAACCGCATTAACTTTATCAACGTTATTTATCCGATTTCCAAGATATACTTCCTCTACGTCCCTGCAAAAAAATACCATTTCATATGCGTGCATTTCACAATATTTTTTTATTTCTACCAATAATTTTTCTGTCTCATAATTTGTATCAAAATCATCGGTATCAATAAAATAAATTACCTTTGTCTCACCCGGATAAGCCTTTGTATATTTTTCAATTTCTTTCTGTTTTTTAGGTGAGGCATACATGGATTTCGATTCCAAAAAAATCGGTTTATAACTGATTTTAGGATCATTTACATAAAATCGACGAATTGTTTCACTAATATACTGGTAATCTGTCCTTGCTTTTGCATTTGTCTCTACGCAAAGAAGTATCTGTTTATTCATCGTCACCTCCAAGTATTCCAAGAAAATCCGAAGCATCTACATTGAATGGTGAATCTTCAATAAAGCCATTTCTATAAGCACGTGCGGGTGTCTGATTTCCATTATTTGCCCAAGTGTGAACCGTATTAATACTTGAAATAAAATTAATAGATTCTTTGTTACGTTTGAGCAAGCTCATCGGTGATAAGTTATGTGCCGTAAAACAAAGCTGTCCATTTCCATAAAGAATAAAATACTCAATCAATTTATCGAGATAAACATCATTGATATTTGCGTCCAATTCATCAATAAATGTGATCTGTCCATTGGCAGACATGTCAAGATATTCAAATAATTCCATAATCTTTTTTATACCACGGCTCTCAAATTCCTGATCAAGCGTATAGCCTTCATAAACCATTTGTAAATTGTACTTATAAAATTTGTCGTAATCTTTTTTTTCGATGACAATATCGCATAATTCCGGTTTGAAAATCTGAACAAATGCACACATGCGAGAAATTTTTTTCTCAAATTTTTCAAATTTACTCTTTAAAATAAGATTCGCACCTATCTGACCACTATTTCCCCAATCCATTAGATGAGAAAATAATTTTTCATCCCCCTCACCTGCCTCTGACAGAGCCAGTGTCTTTATTTCCTCACGTAAAAAATAGTTTTTATGGTCATCCGCTTCATCAATACTCACATTCAAAGATAACCCAAACAAAATGAGCAATGGTAGATAATACATTTCATTATTTTGGCGATACTTATCTTTTAAATCTTTCATTGTGAAAATACTCACTGCAAAAGTCTGCATGTTCAACAGATTTAAACTTTTTTCTTTTGTTTCATTAAAAAGTTCTCCTTCTCCAAATTTCAGAAGTATACCATTTGCCGTTTCAAATACTGTATTATAATTGTTTTTTGTATAATTTCCGTTCTTTTCTTCCAGTTTTTCATTCAAAATATAACATCTGCTGTCTGCTCCGACTTCAAACGCTATCGTATATTTCAAAATATTCTTTTTACCCAGAAAATCCGCATAAAATTCACATTCAATGCTGCCCGCATGCTTTTTCTTATTTATCGTTTCTTTCAACGCTTTCTGGTTTTCACTGTCTGCCAGATAATTTTTATCCGTTAAAAAGTTCTGTAATATTTTGACAGCTGTTATAATTGCCGTTTTTCCAGAGCCGTTTTCCCCATAAATAGCCTTAATTCTATACTTTTCCGGATTAAAATCATTATTAATTGTTTTTTTGTAAAAATTCAATTCAATTGGAACTTCAATATTTTTAATACCTGATATTTTCAGACTCAACAAATAGAATAATGGTTTCATTTTTCCACCTCCGTGATTTCATCATAACACAATAAAGAGTAAAAGAAAATACATTTTGTATTTTCTTTTACTCTTTATTATGTTCAATACAATCGTATTTATTCAATTCATTTTTACCGGATTATCACAGTTACCGCTAAATCTACATACAAACATACGGCTTTGTTTTACTTTTCCCACAATGAAAAAACAGCCCTTGCGGACTGTTTTTTCGAGGAGTTTAGTTATGAAAATGTTAATCTATATAAAGGAAAATTGGCATTTTTAGTAAGCATGAACTTTCGCTGCTTACATCATCAACAAGTGCTTGTCTGTTGTTCTCTTGTTGATAGTATTAATATACAAAATAAATGTGTACGAATTATGTCGGTTTTCGAAAACATTTCTAAAATTCCAAAAAAATTATTTTATAATTCGTTAATATTTTATTGGTTTCTGTTTCGGATATTTCTCTTAAAAACGTTCTAAATTGTATGCACTTATCTGTATAATCATATTCTGCCCTATATTTTTCTTTTTATACACAATAGCGCAGACTTTATAAAAATTGCCTTGGCTCTGAATCGTTACACATGTTCTAACAGATACCGGCTTAACCGAATCATTGCCTCATCCCCGGTGCTGTTATAAAACTGTACGGTTCCCGGCTGTACGGAATCCGTCACAAGTCCGTACTCTTTTAGTTTGTGAAGCGTCTCACGGGCTGTTCCTGCGCCGCCGTCAAAAACTGCTACATTAGAACCAAGTACTTTCTGAATGGTTTCCCTCACCAGCGGATAATGGGTACAGCCAAGCACGACCGCATCCACTTTTTTTGCCAAATGCGGTGCAAACAGGTTTTGCAGATACTGTTCTAATGCCTCTCCCGAAAGTTCCCCACGCTCTACAAATTCTACAAGTCCCGGACATGGCAGTGAAATGATCTCTGCCTGATTCTGAAACTTTTGCATCAGGTCATAAAATTTTTTTTCACGCAGAGTCATAGGCGTTGCCATTACAAGGACTCTCGGATTTTCTCTTACGGATACGGCAGGTTTTAATGCCGGTTCGATTCCAATGACCGGAATCTCTTTCTGATATTTCTCCCTTAAAATATGAATGGCTGCACTTGTGGCTGTGTTGCATGCAACAACCAGCGCTTTCACATTTTGTTTCATCAGATACTCTGCGTCAGATAACGTAAGGCTTCGAACCTCCTCTAAGGTCTTTGTTCCGTAAGGGGCATTTTTTGAATCCCCATAAAATATAAAGTTTTCATTTGGCATCAATGCCACCAATTCCCGGAGCACACTGATTCCGCCAACGCCGGAATCAAATACACCGATTGGTCTCTGCATTTCATCCATGTTATTATTTCCTGCTTTCTTCTATTTTTCCAATATGCAGCATCTTACTCTGCCCAGACCGCCCTGCTTCCTTTATCTGTGCGGTTTACCACAAGTTTCCGGTCAATCTGTTCTTTTAACTCTGTGACATGGGAAATGATGCCGACCATGCGGCTGTCTCCGGCGAGGTTGTTCAGCACCTCGATTGCCTGCTGCCTTGACCGGGCATCCAGCGAGCCAAAACCTTCATCAATAAACATCATATCCGGGTGGATTGCCCCAGCGCTTCGTTCCACAATATCTGAAAGTCCCAGTGCCATTGCAAGCGCCGCCAGAAACGATTCCCCGCCGGACAGCGTTTTCACGTCCCGCTCGCTGTCTGTCACGAGGCTGTAAACAGAAAGGTCGAGTCCTTCATTCGTCTTTCTTCCTGTGTTCGCCTCTTCTTTTAACTTAAGGATAAACTGATGATTGCTCATCGTCAAGAGCCGCTTGTTCGCCTCATGGATAATCTGTTTAAAATACTGTCTCTGGATATATGTCTCAAAATCAATCTTGGCAGAGCCGGAAAGCCGTCCATTTGCCGTTTTTGACAGACTTTTTATCACCTGATCTTCGTTTTCTAACTGCCTTCCTCTTTCCAGATAAATAGCACTGTTCTGAAGCACAGACTTGTCATTCTCATAAGCAGTGTGAAGATCGATATATCTTTTTTCTGCCTCTTTTAACGTCTGCTTTTCTGCCTTTAACTGCTCCTTTAGCTCAGTCGTATCTGTAAAAGTTTTTCCGCTGACCTGTTTTTCCAAAAGCTTCTGCTCACTCTGCTGTTTTAGGCATTGTGTCTCGTACTCTTTTTCTTCCCGCTCTAATCTCAGTCTGCTGCGCTCCGGCAGGATTGCAAGATGATAGGCTTCCTCCGAGGCAAAACCGGATTTTTCCAGAATTTTTTGATATTCTTTCTCCGATTTTGCTGCTTCTTTCTGCGTTGATTTTTCGTTATCTTCCTCGGACAGTTTTTGTCCTTTTAATGTATTGATTGCTTCTGACAGCTCCGTTACCTTCTGCCGTTTCTTTTCCATTTCACGCTCTGAAGCTTCGATCTTCTTCTGCATTGCGTCATACTGCTTTTTTGCCTCAGCAAGAGAAGGATACACAAGTTCGCCCTGAATCTTTTCTGCTGCCTTCTGCAGATTGGTGTATGTCTGTTCCGCTTCCTTTAGCTGCTGTTTTGCAATGGTCTGTGCAAGAAGCAGATCTGCTTCCCCTTTTTCTACCTGCTGCGCAAGTTCCTGCTGTTTTGCCTTTTCTGATTCAAACGCAGTATGCGCCGTGTCGCGTTTTTCCTCCGCTGTCGTCCTCGCCTTTTTCGCCTGCTCTACCTCCTGCTCCGTTACCGCGTGGTCAGAGAGCTTCGCCGGGTTTGGATGAATGAGCGAACCACAAACCGGACAAGGGCAGTCCGCTTTCAGATTTTGTGCGAGTATTCCAGCCTGCTCCGTCAAAAAGATCTCATACATCTGTTCGTAATGCTTTGCAGCCTCCACGGCAGAAACAGAAGTCTTCTCCCACTTTTCCTTTGTCTTACATACGGCTGCTTCCTGCTGCTTTTGCTGCTCTTTTAACGCTGCGATCTCCGCCTCTTTCTGCGCACAGGTCTGTTTACCGTTCTCTTTTAATTCTTCCCATGCAGATTTTGCCTGCTGTGCTTCCTGCAATGCATTTTGAAGTATCTCATACGACGGGAACGACTGCTCTAAGGTGAGCATTTTTTTCTGGGTATCCGATGTCTCTTTTTTCTGCTGCTCCTCTGCCTCCTGCAATTTCATCCGGAGTGTTTCTAACTTCTCCTGATCGCGAAGTAGTGTCTCTTCCATTTTGGCAATTGCCTGTGCCGACTGTTTGAGCGCCTGCTCCTGTCTGAGCTTCTGCTGCTCAACTGCCAGCACTTTTTCTGCCTTCAACGCATCCTCAATCTGCTGTTTGCGGTCTTTAGATTCCGTCTGTCTGGCTTCTAACTCTTTTCCCCTCTGGCAGATTTGTTCCAAGGAAACAAAAAGTTTGTTCACCTCGTCATACTTTGTGATTTTTTTATTGACTTCCTCCACATTCGCCCTGCGCAGATTCTGCTCTTTCTGCGCCTCTTTTACAAGTTCCTTCAGGCGTTCCACAAGTTCTTCCAGTGGCAGTTCTTCCTCCTCAAAAGGCGTGATGATCCTGCTTTTTTCCTGCTCAAGTGCCCTCTGGTTTTCCTGAATACGCTCGTCCATTTCCGACGATTTTCTCCGCAGGTTCTCCTGAATCTTCCAATAAATATCTGTTTTAAATAATCTGGAAAAAATCATTTTCCGCTCATCTGACTTTGTATACAAAAGCTTTAAAAAATCGCCCTGTGCGATCATGACGATCTGCGAAAACTGATCCGCAGTAAGTCCTAAAATCTCCACGATCTTGGCATCCGTGACATTTTTCTTTTCCGGGAAAACCGTGCCGTCCGGCATGGTAAGTTCCACACTGTGCGCCACTTTCTGCTCTTTCACTTTTCCATTTTTTTATGTTTTGGAAATCTTATAATCCGGGTTTCTGCGCACCCGGTAAGTCTGTCCCCGATAGGAAAATTCCAGTTCCACATACGTTTCCGTCTCCGGCAGCGCATACTGGCTTCGCATCATATTTCCATTTCGCTCGCCACCGCTTGTCTGATTGTAAAGCGCGTAGGTGATTGCGTCAAAAATGGTTGTTTTTCCTGCCCCGGTGTCTCCGGTGATCAGAAAGATTCCCTGCTGCTGCCCGGTAAAATCGATCACATTTTCCCCTGCATACGAACCAAACGCCGACATGGTAAGCTTCAAAGGCTTCATTCTGTCACCTCCTTCTCTCCGTTGACCACAGTGCGGATCATACTGTCCTCGTCCTCTGTCATTGCCCGCCCGTTCATCTCCTGAAAAAAGCTGACAAATGCGTCATAGGGATCTAAACTCTCCACTTCTTCCTCGGAAAACTCTAAGATTTTTCTTGTCCGCTCATTGTCTATTTTAATTTCTAAAATGTGGTCATAAATCTGTTCTAGCTTTTCTTTTGGCTGGTAAGCTTCCACCTCGTCCGTCAGTGTGATGCTCACATAATCATGGCAGTTTTCTTCCGTTGCAGCCACTAAGATTTCCTCTAAATGTCCGGTCATTTTGCGCACCCTGCGCATTGGCGTAAGCGGCAGTTCTGTGATCTGCGGCTCGCTTCCTTTTTCCAAAAGTTCCACCATAGTCACTGTCTTTTCGTCGGAAGCCTCACTTACCGAATACTGTAATGGTGTTCCGCAGTAACGGTTCTGCCTACGCCCCATTTTCTGTTTTCTGTGAATGTGCCCGAGCGCTGCATAATCAAACACTCCAAGCACTGCGCTATCCACATTCTCAATGCCGCCCACCATGCGGCTCTCGGAATCGGAAGTTTCCGGTTCTTTTCCTGCGGCGGTGTAAAACTGGTGGCTTACGATGATGTTTCTCTTTGTGGTATCAATGTTCTCCCGTTCTATGACAAGCCGCACTGCGTCATCATAAGTCGAGACATCCTCCGCACCCAGATTCCGCACATAGGAAGGCTTCACAAAAGGCAGAAGATAGATGCAGGCCTCGCCATATGAATCCGAAAGGCACACCTTTTTCAGATGTTCCTCAGGCGTGACCGGCGGCATGCCTGCGATCATCACCCTGTGCTTTGCCAGAATGTTGCTCGCAAAATCAATTCGTTTCGCACTGTCGTGGTTTCCGGCAATGATACACACGGTCACTTCCGGTTTCAGATTATTCAATGCGGTGAGAAACTCATCAAAAACAGATACCGCCTCTGCTGACGGCACCGGCGTATCGTAAATGTCACCGGCAATCAGAATTGCATCTGGCTTTTCACGCTCTGCCAATGCTACAATTTTTTTTAAAATATCCCGCTGCTCGGCGATCATATTATAATGATGTAACTGCTTTCCAATATGCAGGTCTGACAAATGAAAAAACTTCATGCGCGCTCCCTCTTTTCTATATAATGTATGATTGTCGATTACGAACCTTAAATTCAGGTCGTTGGAATATATAAAAAGCCACAACAGACAAACATTTTTCGGTCGTCTGCTATGGCAGTCTGTTATTTTAAAAATCCGTTGATGATCTGCTCCTCGGCTTCTTTTTCCGTAAGGCCAAGTGTCATAAGTTTGATTAACTGCTCACCGGCAATCTTGCCTATGGCTGCCTCATGAATGAGATTCGCATCGATATTATTCGCGGTAAGCTGCGGGCTTGCTGTCACACAGCCGTGATCCATAATAATAGCGTCACATTCACTGTGTCCCGCACAGGCAGCGTTTCCATTCATAATGGAGAAAAACTCCTGTTTAGATTCGCCCTTTGCGACAGAACGTGAAACCAGATTGCAGCTACAGTCTTTACCGTTCATATCAATTGCAAAATCTGTTTTTGCATACTGTTTTCCGTGCGTCATGATCTTCTCATGCACTTCTAAAGAAGCTCCGTCCGCAAGATCGCCCTTAGTGATACGGACTGGCGGATCAATTCCCTTGATCTGGGTTGTCTCCATTTCCATGTGGGCGCCCTCTTTTAAATGCACAATGGTCTGCGGATTCATAATGTTCTCACCATTTCCGTCGCCCTCGCCATAATGACGCTCAATGTATTTTACTTTTGCATTTTTCTCTAAATAAAAGGTATGGATTCCCTCATGCTTTGAAGTGTCGACTCCGCAGTTGTGGATTCCGCATCCTGCAACGATCGTGACATCTGCGCCCTCGCCAATATAAAAGTCATTGTATACACATTCCTGAAATCCGCTTTCACTTAAGACAACCGGAATATGAACGCTCTCATTGACCGTTCCCGGTTTGATAATGATGTCGATTCCGTCCTTGTCCTCTTTTGAGACAATATCAATATTGGCAGTGGTGTTTCTTGCCGCTTTTTTCCCATTGGCGCGGATATTGTATGCTCCCTCCGGAATCTCATGCAGTCCAGCCACCTGCTCTAATAAATTTTTCTGTACTAAATCCATGTTTCTTCCTCATTTTCCTGCTGCCTGTTTACAGCTTCCATTCTTTAAAAACATTTTATTACAAATGTAATTTGTTGTTATGATATAACTTATGCTTTATCGATCAGAGTCTGACAAGTCTGTGCCGTGTTCAAAAGTTCCGGCAGCACTTCCTCTTTTGTTCCGACCTTGCGCACCTGTCCGTCTGCGATCACAATAATCTTGTCCGCAATGTCAAGAATACGCTCCTGATGAGAAAGGATCAGGATTGTTCCTTTGAACTCGTCTCGCATTTTTTCAATCACTTTGATCAGGCTGTTAAAACTCCAAAGGTCGATTCCTGCCTCCGGCTCATCAAAAATGGAAAGTTTTGTTCCTCTCGCTGTGATCATAGCGATCTCGATACGCTTCAACTCACCACCGGAAAGGCTTCCGTTGATCTCACGGTCAATGTATTCTCTTGCGCAAAGACCTACCTCTGATAAAATATCACAGATCTCATTGACACTCATCTCCTTGCCGGCTGCGATCGTAATAAGATCTTTTACCGTCAGTCCCTTGAAATGAACCGGCTGCTGAAATGCGAAACTGATTCCTTTTTTTGCACGCTCTGTGATATCCAGATCCGTGATCTCCTCTCCGTCTAACAGGATCTGTCCGCTTGTCGGCCGGATAATTCCTGCGATCATCTTGGCAAGTGTTGATTTTCCGCCGCCGTTTGGTCCGGTGATCGCCACGAAATGATCGTCGATCGTAACACTGACATTTTTCAAAATCTCTTTATTCTCGTTATTATCATCTACTTCATAGGTGATGTTTTTTAACTCTAACATAATTCCTCCACTGCGCAGCTATACGCCACAGTATTTTTTGCAAAGTAATCTGCGATTACTTTATCACGCTTCTCGGATATTTTACCATAATGGCATCCAACATATCCTCGTCAGGCTCAAATTCGTATCTTGTAATTCCATTCTCGCCCTTGCAGACAGCTTCATAAACCTTTGCATCTGCATCGCCAGATGCAATATTCTTATAGGCAACCGATTTATCGTTTTCATATTTGTAAATGCTGCGGTCCCCTTTCGGTGCGATCGTCAGTACATCTTCCATACTAAGATAGGCAATTTTCTTTCTCTTGCATTTGTTCTTGATCTTTGCAAACTTTAAATCCCCATCATAATATGTATATTCGTATTCCACTTCACTGCGAAATGCGAACAGATACCAGATCACTCCAAACAAAATGGTTGGCACCAGAAAAATAATCGGTGTCACAAACATACAACAAACTAAACTAAGACAAGTCAGCGCAAAGAAAATGATCATCCCTGCTTTATGTCCACTGGTAGTTTTTTTCGGAACAATAACTAATTTTTCCTGCATAATAAATTTCCTCCAAACCAAAGCTTTGAACGGTCACTGCTATACTTCGTTTCAGTGACCCGTAACATTCATTATATATGATTTTTTTTGTCTATACAACTTCATTTTTATCATGTAAAATAAGTTTATAAAAATTTTCGCATTTTTTCGTTTAGGAGGAACTCAAATGATCACATATCAGTATACCCAAAAAGACTGGGAAACATTCCGCGAAGGGATCAGGCGCGAATGGGCGCTTACAAACGGCATTGGCGGATACGCCGGAAGCTCCCTGATCGGCGCGCACAGCCGCACGCATCAGGGCTATCTTATTGCAAGCCTTCATGCGCCGATCGAACGCTATCTCGTTTTTTCCAAGATCAATGAAGCTGTCGTGGCAAATGGCAAAAAAATATCCTTCGAAACCTCACAGCATCTCACTTCCGGAAAAACCGCCTATACAGAGGGTCAGAAATATCTTACCGATTTTTCTTACGACGGAAGCGTGCACTACCGCTATCAGGCAGACGATTTTTCTTTTCAGAAACATATCACTTTGAAAAGAAAGGAGAATGTCTGTGCCGTCGCTTATGAGCTGACCGCCGGAAACAGTGACTGTACTTTTACCCTGACTCCGCTTTTTAACTACCGCGAGCACAGCGAGAGCAGCACCCCTGACACACTGCATTTTGACACATTTGCGGAGAAAAACACATTTTATCTTGTCCCGGAAAAAAATAAGGACATTGCCATTCGTTTTCAGGTGAGTGAGGGAACTTTCTCGAAGCGTGAAATGGTTTTCGATACGGATATGCAGCTACAGATCGAGGTTGACCTTGAGATTGACGGCCTTGACAGCCATTACTGCCCGGTTGATCTTACCGTCACCGTTCCCGCAAACACCACGAAACGGCTTTCTGTCTTATGCAGTATCGGTGTTGTTACGGAACGCCCTGACAATATTTCCTCTGAGGAAGCCTTTGCTATTTTAGAGGAAAATGCTGCTTACCACGAAAACCTTTTGAAAAATGCCGGATATCAGGATTCCTTTGCGAATCAGCTTGTCCTTGCCAGCGACCAGTTTCTGACTTACCGCGAATCCACGAAAATGATGACGGTTCTCGCCGGACTTCCGTGGTTTACCGACTGGGGCCGAGACACTATGATCGCTTTTACCGGATTGACGCTGTGTACGAAGCGTTTTAAAGAAGCGGAAGAAATTCTTCTGACTTTTGCAAAATACATTCATCACGGGATCGTACCGAATATGTTCCCGGATGACAATATGCCGCCACTTTACAATACCGTGGACGCCTCCCTCTGGTATTTTTACGCAGTATATCAGTACCTGAATTACAATCCGTGCAAGGAAGCTGAATTTTTTGTAAAAGAGCAGATTTTTCCTCATTTAAAGGAGATTATCGCTGCTTACGAAAATGGCACTGACTTTAGCATTTATATGGAAGATGATGGACTGATCCATGCCGGCAGCGGCTTAGACCAGATTACGTGGATGGATGTCCGCGTTGGCGACTGGGTTGCGACGCCGCGTCACGGAAAACCGGTAGAGATCAATGCGCTCTGGTATAACGCCTTAAAAATTATGGAATCTCTTTGTGAAAAATTTGGCGAAGATGCTTCTGCTTATGAAAGCCGCGCCACACAGGTAAAAAATTCTTTCAACCAGAAGTTCTGGGATGCCTCCCGCCAGAGTCTTTTCGACGTTGTGGACGGAGATGAGCCGGATGACCACATCCGACCAAACCAGATTTATGCGGTATCACTTCCATTTTCCCTGCTCTCTGAGGATCAGGAGAAAGCGGTCGTCTCCCTTGTGGAAAAAGAATTGTTTGTTGGCTGCGGACTGCGCTCCCTCTCCCCTGATCACCCGGATTATCACGGAATTTACTGCGGTGCGCTCGCAAAAAGAGATGCCGCTTATCATCAGGGAACCGCCTGGGGATTTTTACTTGGAGGATTTTTCAGTGCCTATATGAAGGTGAACCACCATTCTGCCGAGGCTGCGGCAAGCGCACTTTCTATGTTAGAGCCTGTTCGAAAACACCTCACGGACTCCGGCTGTATCGGTTCTATCTCCGAGATTTTTGACGGAGATGCACCTCATAATCCTCGCGGCTGCTATGCGCAGGCATGGAGTGTCGGCGAAGTGCTGCGCTGCTACTGCGAAGATATTCTGCCGTATTTATAAAAGTAATGGAGACT
>OGCY01000392.1_pt1 | contig 12689 bp, 10 predicted proteins | sample 1570311 | NCBI WGS metagenome assembly OGCY01 (sample SAMEA2582165, study PRJEB24529) | metagenome | biome: Human gut stool | place: China | collected 2011
TCTTCATAGGCGTGGAGAACAAGCACATCAAGACCGCACAGGGAAAAAGTATCACCGGTGTGGACATAATGCAGATTCTCGGCATCTTTTGTCAGGGAAAGGAATGTTTCGTATACATCAAACTCGTCCCATTCCTGTGCCTTTGCTTTATATTTCTCATAATCCAGATCAATCGTATAAATATCTTTGATGACAATTCCACCTGGATTGGTGTAGATTTCATTAAATGCGCCGATATGGTCAGGATGCGGATGTGTCAGAATCCAGGCATCCACGGTTTTTCCTTTTTTCTTAATAGCGGAGCGGACCTGGGAAGCATTCGCACTCCAGCCGCCGTCTACGACAATCAGACCACCCTTTGTGGATTCAATGGTGTAAAACATTGCCTGATTTCCGGTGTCATCTGCATACTGTGTAATATAATAGCGCTCAGGACTCATGTCGTCGGCAATATATCCATACAAAAACAGCAGAAACAGAACTAACAGCGGGCATTGTATTTTTTTCCAGAAACGGTTCATAAAAAGCCTCTTTCTTCTCTATGATATTTGATATCCAAACATCATAATAATATAGTATCTGAAACAAAATTGGAAGCAGAATTTGTGGTCTTTTGCGCTGGCTTAAGAAAGAACTAAGAAATGCGGAGACACATTTTGTTGTTTTCTGTCGAAAAACATGGTATCTTTAAAGAGGTATGGTATAAAAAAAGATACCACATAAGAGGCAGAAGAAAGGGGAGTTATCGTATGGATTTGTTATTTTCACCATCATTTATTATCACAGTGATTGTGATAGCGCTTGTCATCATCCTTCTTTGTATGGGATATGTCAAGGCACCGCCGGATATGGCATATATTATTTCCGGTATCAAGAAAAAGTCAAAAATTGTCATTGGAAAAGCGAGCATAAGGATTCCGTTTTTTGAGCGGTTGGATAAGTTGAACCTCAGACTGATTCCGATTGACGTTAAGACCAGCAATGCCGTTCCGACAGCGGACTACATCAATATCAACGTGGATGCGACCGTAAACGTTAAAATCAGCAATGAGCCGGAAAAACTGCGGCTTGCAGCGGAGAACTTCTTAAATAAGCCGACCGAGTATATTGCAGCGGTGGCAAGGGAAGTGCTCGAAGGAAATGTCCGTGAGATTGTCGGAAAAATGAAGTTAGAGGAAATGGTTTCGGACCGTCAGAAATTCGCGACGCTTGTAAAAGAAAATGCAGAACCGGACCTTGCAGCGATGGGACTTGATATCATCAGCTTTAATGTGCAGAACTTTGTGGATGGAAACGAAGTCATTGAGAATCTCGGTATTGACAACATTGTCAAAATCAAAAAGGCAGCGGCAATTGCCCGTGCCGAGAGCGAAAGAGATATTAAGGTGGCGCAGGCATCCGCAGACAAGGAATCGAACGATGCAGCAGTTGCGGCACAGACGGAGATTGCAAAGAAGCAGAATGAACTTGCCATCAAGAAATCTGAGTTACAGATGGAAGCAGATACCAAGAAGGCTATGGCAGATGCCGCCTACGAAATCCAGAAAGAGGAACAGAGACGAACCATCGAGATTACGACTGCCAATGCAAACATTGCAAGACAGGACCGTGAGATTGAGTTAAAGCAGAAAGAGGTTGCAGTAAAAGAGCAGGCTCTTGAAGCAGAGGTTAAAAAGCAGGCAGAGGCAGATCGTTATGCAGCACAGCAGAGAGCGGATGCAGCACTTTACCAGCGCCAGAAGGAAGCAGAAGCAAAGCAGTTTGAGGCACAGCGTCAGGCAGAGGCAAGAAAGGCACAGGCAGAGGCAGACCGTTTCGCAAAGGAGCAGGATGCAGCCGGTATCCGCGCTGTCGGAGAGGCAGAGGCTTCTGCAATCCAGGCAAAGGGTCTTGCAGAGGCAGAGGCGATGGAGAAGAAGGCAGAGGCTTATGCGAAGTACAATAAGGCAGCCGTTGCCGAGATGATGATTAAGGTTCTTCCGGAAGTTGCCGGAAAGATTGCAGAGCCGTTAGCACAGATTGATAAGATTACCATTATCGGTGGAGCAGATGGCGGAAATGGTGTTGACCAGGTTGCCGGCAATGTTCCGGTTGTCATGGCAAAGCTCTTTGAGAGCATGAAGGAAGCAACCGGAATCGACCTTGCAGACATTGTGAATGCAGATTCCTATGACGCAAAGGTCAACCGCAATGTCAACCTTACCGGACTTGACAATGTGAATCTCGTGGTTTCAGACAATAAGGAGCAGAAGCCGGAGGCATAGAAATTAAATATACTTACAGAAAGGGATGCAGGCAAGGGTCTGTATCCTTTTTTGTAAAATTTCATAGATGGGAGAACAAACATGAAACCTCTGTTATGGAAATATCCGGGAAAACTGATAGGCGTCATTGCATTGCGCATGGCTGCAACGGTCGCAGGCACAGCGTTTACGCTTATGTTAGCGGAACTTCTAAACAGTGCCGTCCAGGGAAGTGTGAGACGGCTGCTTTTGATTGGCGGGACGGTCATTGTCCTCATGCTGTTGGCACAGGTGTTTGAATATGTAACATCCATCCAGAAAAACCGGTTGTTGCGGGAATGGAATGTTTTATTGAAAAGTACCTTGTTTTCAAGACTATTGGAAAAAAGCATGGGCAATTTTGAAGAGAGAAACAGCGCCAGTTACAGCAATGGATTGCTCACAGACTGTAGTCGTTAGAACAGCTTTATTTTTCCAATTCGCTGGAGCTGTTAGATGCGGTTGCAGAACTGGTGATAACATCGATTGCAGTCATCTGGATTAGTCCGGTTCTGTTTTTGGCGATGATTTTTCTGACACTTTTAACGCTTCTTCTGATGAATGTAGGAAATGAAAAAATTTCAGAGTGGAATGGAGAAATACACAAACGCAAGGGAAGCATACAGTGTCTTTTTAAAGGAAAATCTGTCGTGTTTCAGGCTCATCCGAATGTTCCAGATGAAGGAGAAGGTCAGGAAAGCGCATGACGATGCCTGCCAGCAGATGGAAGAAAAAAAGTGCAGACAGCAGATTCTAATGGCGCAGAAATCCTGTGTTATGAGTTTAACAGGACTTGGTTCTACCGTGCTTATCATGATGGCTGCGGCGTATCTTGCGTTAAAGGGTGCAGTTTCCGTAGGATTTGTATTAGCAGCCGGGCAATTGATTGGAAAAATTACATATCCGGTGACGGTTTTACCGGGAATTATCATGAATTATAAATCGGCAAAACCGATAGAGGAACGGCTTTCCATTTATGATGCCGGAAAGATTCGGGAAGGGAAGAAAGAAAAGACAGATAACATTCAAAAGCTGGTGGTAGAGAATGTTTCATTTTCCTACCCGAATGGAAGCAGAAACACTCTGGATGGCGTTTCTGCGTATTTTGATGCAGGAAAAAAATATCTGCTGGTTGGGGAAAGCGGAAGCGGGAAGACAACATTGCTGCAATTGCTGACAGGCTGCTTTGAAAGCTATGATGGAAGCGTTCTGATTGATGGAATAGAGCTGCGGAGTTTCTCCGAGGAGAGTATTTGCAGGAAAATCGGTGTTATGACACAGGAGGTTTTTCTGTTTCAGGATACCCTGCGCCAGAACCTTGCATTATATGGGGATTATTCGGATGAAGAGATAAAGGATGCGCTGAAACGGGCAGGGCTTGACGGGGAAGGAAAGCTGTTTCCGGACGGACTGGACACGATGATTGAGGAAAATGGAAGAAATTTTTCCGGAGGGGAAAGACAGCGGATTGCACTCGCGCGTGTGCTGCTCCACGGATTTTCATGGCTGTTCTTTGATGAATTTACGTCAAATCTTGATGTGCACAATGCAGTGTTAGTAGAGGAGCAGTTATTGCGGCTTGAGGGAATCACGCTGCTTACGGTTTCCCATCACCTGAATGACAGGATTGCCCGGATGTACGATGAGATTCTTGTTTTAGACAGTGGAAAGATTGTAGAAAAGGGAACCTTTGAGGAGCTGATGGAGCGGCAGGGGGAATTTTCTAAAATGATGAGTGCAGGAAAAGCGTCATTGTAATTCTTTTCAAACGGTGTTATTCTTAACGGGATAACACCGTTTTTGTAAAGAGGAACTGCGATGAATCAGAAAGAAATGATAAAGAAAACCTTGAATATGGCGTGGCCGGCGATGTTAGAGTCTTTTTTTGTTGCATTTGCAGGGCTGATTGACTCATTGATGGTGAGTTCGGTCGGAGCGTATGCAGTGGCAGCAGTCGGGCTTACCACACAGCCGAAATTTTTGGGACTGGCACTTTTTATTGCGGCGAATGTGTCTATCTCGGCGCTGGTTGCGCGCAGGATGGGTGAGGGTAAAAGAGAAGAGGCAAACCGGATTTTTTCAACGTTTCTTCTATTTATCATAGCGGCAGGAATTGTAATCAGTATTCTCTTAGTGGCATTTGCAGACCCGATTATCCGGCTCTGCGGCTCGGAGACAGAAACGCATGATGCGGCAGTGTCTTATTTTCGTATCGTCATGGGTGGAATGATTTTCAATGTCATTCAGATGGGCGTCAACTCGGCACAGCGCGGGGCGGGAAATACGCGGATTACCATGCGGACCAATCTTACTGCGAGCGTGGTAAACATCGGATTAAATTATCTGCTTATCCAGGGACATTTCGGATTTCCGGCACTTGGTGTGAAAGGTGCGGCACTTGCAACAGTGATTGGAACTGTGGTTGCGAGTGTGATGAGTATTGTGTCAATTTATAAAGAAACTACATTTATAAGCATACCATATATTTTGAAAAATAAGATTCGTCCGGCGGCAGCGGCATTAAAACAAATCATTCATGTGGGCTACAGTGTTTTCTGTGAACAGGTTTTAATGCGGATTGGATTTATGCTGACGGCATTGATGGCGGCAAAACAGGGAACGGCGGCAATGGCGGCACATCAGGTGGGAATGAACATCATGGCGTTGTCATTTTCCTTTGGCGACGGATTGCAGGCGACAGCGGTGGCGCTCATCGGATTTTCTCTTGGGGCAAAAAGCCCGGACATGGCAAAACAGTATGGAAAAATCTGCCGGCGCATCGGAAGCGCGATTTCGGTTGTACTGGCGGTTCTTTATTTCTTCGGGGCAAGATGGCTGTATGGTCTGTTCTTTGAAGAGGAGGATATCATTGCAATCGGTGTGAATATCATGTACGTGATAATCGTAATTGTAATGCTTCAGATTTCACAGGTGATTTATATGGGATGTCTGCGCGGCGCGGGCGATACGCTTTATACGGCGATAGCATCGACCATCAGCGTTACAATCATAAGAACCATCGGCTCTTATTTCTTTGGCTATATCATGGGCTGGGGAATTATCGGAATCTGGCTTGGCGTATTGGCAGACCAGCTCTCCAGATTTCTGTTTGCAAGCATACGGTTCCGTCAGGGAAAATGGGTGCAGATTAAAATATGAGAAAAGAAAGGAAAAGAAAAAAGCATCCGATTAAGGATGCTTTTTGATAAATGGCAGATAATAATTATCTGCCTAACGAATGAAAAAGGTGGGGTGACAATCCCACATCTCCTAATTGAGCAGATGCTCTCCGGTGGCGGCCGCCTGTTCCGCCCTCAGTTTTCATTCGGTATAGCTTATGTTTTATCCATAACTATTATACACAATCATTTTTAGCTGTCAAGCGTTTCAGAGTTCCATTTTCAATGTAACTTTCGACATTAAATGTACTTAACAGATGAAGGGAACGTACATAGAAGACACCCTTTCCGGTACATCTTACGGCAACGCGAATATATTCTGAGTGAATACGATATTCTTTTACAAAGCCTATGGAACCATTTTTGGGATTGATACCGACATAATCAGGTTCATTAATAATATCACGGATATTATTAAAATATTTATCATATTCGTAGGGATGTCTGTTTTTTATATGGGAAATATTACTTTCACCAAGATAAATGGGAGATCCTTCAGAAATGGAAGTGGAACCCAATAAGTCAATGATTTCCTTTGAAAAATGCCCAATTTTTTCTGCCATATGATTTGTGGTTATAAGTAAAGAAGAATAATTTGTCTTATAAAATAAGATATGCGTAATATGTATTCTATAATATAAATTATAAAACTGAACTTATAATTTAGCTCCTTTCTAAATATTTTGACAAATTAGTTCGTCACACTGGATTTTTTTTCATGGGTCAATCCGTTTCCCCTCCAGTTGTGACAGATGGTACTGGCAAACCGTAATATTCTGTTCTTCAAATATAGTATATAGAATCAAACGTCTTTTGTCAATTGATTGGTTTTAGAATAAACATTAGTATGAAAAAGCCGGCAACATTTTGTGTTGCCGGCTCTTTATGACCAAACGGATTTTATTTCACAAGTGCTTCTGCATAATCAAGCGCTTCCACGATATTTGGCTGGAAGTTTTCCTCACCGATATGTTCAATAAATCCATCTTTTTTCATGACGGACATCGGCTGCTCGTTGACATGGGAGAAGACAAGTGTAATCTTCTTTTTCTTCGCACGCGCTGCTAACTGGCGGAGGGAGCGCATGGCGCTTGCGTCAATGGCAGGTACGCTTCGCATACGGATGACGATGACCTTGGTGGATTTTTCACTCTGAATCCGGAGAATTTCGTCTGCGGCTGCAAAAAACAGCGGACCACAAATCTCAAACACACGGATGCTGTGAGGAATATCGCGGAGCTTTTCTGCCTCGCCCGGAGTAATATCCGGTGCATCTGTGTATTTCCATGCCTTGACATCGGCGGTCTCTGCCATACGTTTCATGAATAACATGGAGGCAAGCACGACACCAACCTCAATTGCAACAACGAGGTCAAAGAATACGGTTAAAAGGAAGGTTGCAACGAGTACGATGACATCACTCTTTGGTGCTGTTTTGCAGAGATGGAAAAAGGATTCCCAGTCTGCCATGTTCCATGCAACCACAAGAAGAACGGCTGCGAGCGTGGTCATTGGAATCAGCGCTGCAAGCGGCATCAGCACAAGCAGGATAATGGTAAGTGTGATACAGTGTGTAATTCCGGCAATCGGGGTACGTCCGCCGTTTCTTACGTTCGCTGCGGTTCTTGCGATGGCTCCGGTAGCTGGAATACCGCCGAAGAGACCGGAGAAAATGTTTCCGAGACCCTGTCCGATTAACTCGGCATTGGACTTGTGCGTGTCACCAATCATACCATCGGATACGACTGCGGAGAGCAGGGATTCGATTCCGGCGAGAATTGCGATGGTAAATGCAGGAGATAAAAGCTCCTGAATCAGTTTAAAGCTGATGGACGGCACCTGGAAGGTCGGGAAGGAAGAGGAAAGCTCTCCATAGACGCTTCCGATGGTGTTTACCGGGAGTTTGGCAAAATATACAATGGCGGTTGTCACGATAATTGCAATTAAAGAACCCGGAATCTTGTCGGTAACCTTCGGCCAGAGCACTAAGATTAACACGGCGAGAAGACCGATTAACAGTGCTGTAATATTTGTAGTAGAAATATTTTTTGCATAAGCGACAACCTTGTCGGCAAATTCGGACGGAACGCTTTCCATCTGAAGACCCAGAAAATCCTTAATCTGTCCCACAAAAAGTGTCACTGCAATTCCGCAGGTGAATCCGGTTGTAATGGTATAAGGAATGTACTTAATCAGGGAACCAAAGTGGAAGATTCCCATCAGGCAGAGAAAAATACCTGCCATAATTGTGGCAACAATCAGACCGTCTGTTCCGTAGGTTGTCACGATGCCATAAATGATGACAACAAACGCTGCGGTCGGACCGCCAATCTGGACACGGCTTCCGCCGAAAAATGAGATAAAAAATCCGGCGATGATAGCGGTATAAAGACCCTGCTCCGGACTTACACCGGATGCGATGGCGAGTGCAATCGATAATGGCAGTGCGATAATAGCGACGATGATACCGGAAATGATATCCTTGATTGCCTGTTCTTTGGTGTAGCCTTTCATCACCTCAAACAGTTTTGGCTTTAGTTCATTCATAAATTCTCCTCGATAAATATTAAAATTTTATAAAATTTGCATACAAGATTGAATTGTAGCACTGCGGTGGAGTGATTTCAATAGGAAATAAGAAAGATACGGGAGTTCTCTTGACAAACACATAAACAAATATTAAAATAAATCAATAAAATTGATTTAAAGGGGAAATAACATGAAAGCAGCAGAAAAATATGGAACCGCCTATTTTATGCCACCGGAAGTGACTTATGACTGGGTGAAAAAAGAAACAATCGAGACGGAACCAATCTGGTGCAGCGTGGATTTGCGTGATGGAAACCAGGCGCTTATCGAGCCGATGAGTCTCGAAGAAAAGCTACAGTTTTTCCAGATGCTCGTAAACATCGGGTTTAAGGAAATTGAAGTGGGATTCCCGGCGGCATCCGATACGGAATACAATTTTATGCGTGCATTGATTGAGCGTAACATGATCCCTGAGGATGTGACGGTGCAGGTATTGACACAGGCGAGGGAGCACATCATCAAGAAAACATTTGAGGCAGTAAAAGGAGCACCGCATGCGGTCATCCATCTTTACAATTCTACATCTGTAGCACAGAGAGAACAGGTATTTAAGAAGAGCAAAGAGGAAGTCAAGCAGCTTGCAGTAGATGGGGCAAAACTGTTAAAGGAGCTTGCAGCAGAGACAGAAGGAAACTTTACCTTCGAGTACAGCCCGGAGAGCTTCCCGGGAACAGAAGTGGATTACGCCGTGGAAGTCTGCAACGCAGTCCTTGACGTATGGCAGCCGGATGAAGACCACAAGGCAATTATCAACATTCCGACCACGGTTCAGATTGCCATGCCGCACGTATTTGCCTGCCAGATTGAATATATCCATAAGCACTTAAAGTACCGTAAGAATGTCATCTTAAGCGTACATCCGCACAATGACAGAGGATGCGGCATCAGTGACGCGGAGCTTGGTGTGCTTGCCGGAGCTGACCGTATCGAGGGAACATTGTTTGGAAATGGAGAGCGTACCGGAAATGTGGACCTTGTTACGGTTGCGATGAACATGATTTGCCACGGTGTGGAGAGCGGGCTTGATTTCAGCAATCTTCCGGAAATCCGCGAAAAATATGAGCGTTTTACAAGGATGCACGTATACGAGCGTACCCCATATGCAGGAGACCTTGTGTTTACGGCATTTTCCGGCTCCCATCAGGATGCAATTTCCAAGGGAATGGCATGGAGAGAGGCAGGAAAGAGCGGAAAGAAGTGGACGGTTCCGTATCTGCCGATTGACCCGAAGGATGTGGGAAGAGAGTACGAGTCCGATGTTATCCGAATCAACAGCCAGTCCGGTAAGGGTGGTGTGGCATACATCTTAAAGCAGAACTTCGGCATCAACCTGCCGGATGCGATGAAGGAAGAGGTCGGCTATCTGGTAAAAGGTGTTTCAGACCGCAAGCATGCAGAGCTGACACCGCAGAACATTTATCAGATTTTTGAGGATGCTTACCTTAATATAAAGGATGTCTTTGATATCCCGGAATGTCACTTTAAACAGCAGGATGGAATCCTCGCAGAGGTGACCATCGAGCAGAACGGAGAGAAGCGCGTTATCGAGACTGCCGGAAACGGACGATTAGATGCCGTAAGTAACGCCATCAAAACCTATTTTGGCATCAGCTACGAGCTTGCATCGTACCAGGAGCACGCAATTTCCGAAGGCTCTTCCGCAAAGGCTGCCGCTTATGTAGAAATCATTTGCAAAGGAAAGCCGTTCTGGGGTGTTGGTATCGATGAGGATATCATCAAGAGCTCCATTGCAGCCCTTGTCTCCGCCGCCAACAAGATGGCAAAGAGCGAGAATGTCACAGAGGGCAGGGAAGAGCGCATCGTGGAGATTATGAACTTCATCCAGACCCATTATGCGGATGTAAGCCTTGAGATGTTAGCTGACAGCTTTGGACTTTCCAAGGCATACCTCTCCAAATACATGAAGGAGAAATCCGGGCTGACCTTCCAGGAGGCAGTAAAGAAAGCACGGATGAAAAAAGCCCGCACGATGTTAAAGGATACGAACCAGACCGTTGAGGCAATTGCCACAGCCGTCGGTTATGAAAATGTGGAGCACTTTAACCGGCTGTTCAAGAAAGCCTACGATATGACACCGGTTCAGTTCCGTAGACAGTATCAGTAAAAACCTAGTGAAAATGACGAAAAACCGCGCAATTTCTGCGCGGTTTTTTTACGTGGAAAGTGCATCCTTTTTTACTTAAAGGTTATTGACAACTAACTTACGTTAGACTATACTAACCTCGGAACCTTACAAATGAGTAGATAAGATATAGGTGGAAAAGAGGATGAGTGGTATGCCTTTGACGATGGCGAGAGCAGGAGAAGAAAATATCATTAAAAAAGTCGGCGGCAAGGAAGAGACCAGACTGTTTTTAGAGAAGCTGGGATTTGTCGCAGGTGGAAAAGTGACTGTGGTATCTGAGACGAGCGGCAACATGATTGTGAATGTAAAAGATTCACGCGTTGCAATCGGCAAGGATATGGCAAATAAAATTATGATATAGGGAAAAGAGGAGCAGTATGAAGACATTGAAAGAAGTGCCCTGCGGGCAGACTGTCAGGGTAAAGAAACTGTCAGGAGAAGGACCTGTCAAGAGACGTATCATGGATATGGGCATCACAAAAGGTGTAGAAATCTATGTGCGTAAGGTGGCACCACTCGGTGACCCGGTAGAAGTAACGGTAAGAGGGTATGAATTATCTTTGCGCAAAGCAGATGCAGAGATGATTGAAGTAGAATAATTTTTTTGCGATAGGGTTAGCGCAAGCTAACAAATATCCAAACAAAGAGTTCGCTACAACTTATTTTAAGAATACCAAAACAGGTAAAAAAGGAGTCAGAAAATGTCAGTAAAAATCGCATTAGCAGGTAACCCAAACTGCGGTAAAACAACATTATTTAATGCGCTGACCGGAGCGAATCAGTTTGTAGGAAACTGGCCAGGTGTTACCGTAGAGAAGAAAGAAGGAAAGTGGAAGGGAGATAAGGATGTTATCATCATGGACCTTCCGGGTATTTACTCCCTCTCCCCATATACATTAGAGGAGGTCGTTGCAAGAAATTATCTTATCGGAGACAGACCGGATGCAATCTTAAATATTGTAGACGGAACCAACATCGAGCGTAACCTGTATCTGTCTACACAGCTGATGGAGCTTGGCATTCCGGTTGTTATGGCAGTCAACATGATGGACCTCGTAAAGAAAAACGGCGATAAGATTCATCTTGATGAGCTTCAGAAGAAATTAGGCTGTGAAGTAGTTGAGATTTCCGCATTAAAGGGAACCGGCGTACAGGAAGCAGCAGAGCGTGCCGTAAAGGTTGCAAAGAGCAAGAAAACAGCACCGGTGGTACATAAATTTGCACCGGAAGTTGAGAGCATTATCGAAGACGTAGAATTAAAGCTGACCGGAGTACCGGAAGAGCAGAAGCGTTTCTTCGCTATCAAGCTTTTAGAGAAGGATGACAAGATTGGCACCCAGTTAAAGGTAAAGCCGGATGTCTCCGTTGAAATCGACAAGTTAGAAAAAGAGATGGACGATGATACCGAGAGTATTATCACCAATGAGAGATATGTTTATATTTCTTCCATTATCAAAACCTGCTATACTAAAAACAGCAGAGAAAAATTATCTGTTTCTGATAAGATTGATAAATTTGTCACAAACAGATGGGCTGCACTTCCAATCTTTGCAGTTGTAATGTTTATTGTATACTATGTATCCGTAACAACTGTCGGAACATTTGTAACAGACTGGACCAACGATGTACTGTTTGGTGAGATTATCCCGCCGGCAATCGAGAAGGGCTTAGTTGCCATCGGTTGTGCTGACTGGTTACAGGGCTTAATTCTTGATGGTATCGTAGCCGGTGTCGGCGCCGTACTTGGATTCGTTCCGCAGATGTTAGTATTGTTCTTATTCTTAGCTTTCTTAGAGAGCTGCGGATATATGGCACGTGTCGCATTCATCATGGACCGTATCTTCCGTAAATTTGGTCTTTCCGGTAAATCCTTCATCCCGATGTTAATCGGAAGCGGATGTGGGGTACCGGGTGTTATGGCTTCCCGTACCATCGAGAACGACCGTGACCGTAAGATGACCATTATGACAACAACCTTCATTCCATGTGGAGCAAAACTGCCAATCATCGCCATGATTGCAGGTGCGTTCTTTAACAACTCCGGATGGGTTGCAACAAGCGCTTACTTCGTAGGTATTGCAGCAATTATCTGCTCTGGTATTATTTTAAAGAAAACAAAGATGTTTGCTGGAGAGCCGGCACCATTCGTTATGGAGCTTCCGGCATATCACTGGCCAACAGTTGGTAACGTATTGAGAAGTATGTGGGAGCGCGGCTGGTCCTTCATTAAGAAAGCCGGAACCATCATTTTACTGTCAACCATCATCCTCTGGTTCTTAATGAGCTTTGGCTGGGAGAGCGGAAGCTTCGGAATGGTAGAAGAATTAAATAACTCCATCCTTGCTTCTATCGGTAGTGCAATCGCCTGGATTTTTGCACCGCTTGGCTGGACACAGGCAGGCGAAGGCTGGAAGATGGCAGTTGCAGCCGTTACCGGATTAATTGCAAAAGAGAACGTTGTAGCAACCTTCGGTATGTTATATGGTTTCGCAG
>OGCY01000398.1_pt1 | contig 12567 bp, 10 predicted proteins | sample 1570311 | NCBI WGS metagenome assembly OGCY01 (sample SAMEA2582165, study PRJEB24529) | metagenome | biome: Human gut stool | place: China | collected 2011
GCACGAAGATCCGGTGCGTTCACTCTTGCTCCGGTGTATTTTTCAGTTCCATTGATGATTGCAATATTGCTCTCTACTTTAATATTGGCACCCATACGTGTCAATTCGTCTACATATTTGAAACGGTTCTCAAAAATACTCTCAGTAACCGTGCTTGTTCCCTCGGAAATTCCAAGAACAACTGCCATCTGTGGCTGCATATCTGTCGGGAAACCAGGGTATGGAAGTGTTGTCACCTGTGTATGATGAAGCGGTTTGGACGCAACAACACGCACTGCATCGTCAAATTCTTCCACCTCACAGCCGATTTCCAAAAGTTTTGCCGTAGTTGCCTCTAAATGCTTTGGAATCACATTCTTTACTGTAACATCGCCTTTGGTTGCGGCTGCCGCAAACATAAAGGTTCCTGCTTCAATCTGATCCGGGATAATGGAATACTCGGTCTTATGGAGTTTTTCCACACCTACGATCCTGATAACGTCGGTTCCTGCACCACGGATCTGTGCACCCATGCTGTTCAGGAAATTCGCAACATCAACCACATGTGGTTCTTTTGCTGCATTTTCAATAATGGTCTTTCCCTCTGCCATGGAAGCTGCCATCATAATATTAATGGTTGCTCCGACCGATACTTTATCCAGATAAATATGGGTTCCGGTCAGTTTTTCTGCGGATGCAAGGACAAGTCCATGCTTGATATCCACATGCGCACCTAATGCACTGAATCCCTTTAAATGCAGGTCAATCGGGCGGCTTCCGATATTACATCCACCCGGAAGTGCCACCTCTGCTCTTTTATATTTTCCTAACAAAGCACCGATCAGATAATAAGATGCTCTGATTTTTCTGATATACTCATTGTCAACATTAAAATCACGGATAAAAGATCCGTTGATCTTAACGGTATGAGCGTCAATTCGATCTACTTTTGCTCCAATCTCCTGGATTGCATTTAATAATACATTTATATCTCTCACATTTGGGAGATTCTCTATCGTAACAGTTTCATCCGTCATTACTGCTGCAGAAAGGATTGCCAGTGCCGCATTTTTCGCTCCGCCAATCTCAACTTCTCCAACCAAAGGATTTCCACCTTTAATCACATACTGTTCCATATTACACCTCTATGAACATTTTCGTCCCGCCTGCCATCAACTTACAGACTTATCGAATGGTTGCATACAAACACATTATTATAGTAACCATTGTATCTTTTTGTCAAGCGGTTCTTTTTCTGATTATAACATTACTGACCAATATAATTCAATGGATTTACCGCAACTCCATTGATGTATATCTCGAAATGAACATGTGGTCCTGTCGATCTTCCTGTGCTTCCGCTCAGTGCAATGCTCTGTCCCTGTTCTACCCACTGTCCTGCTGATACCAGTAACTTACTGTTGTGGGCATAGCGTGTCATTCTGCCATCCGGATGACTGATGACAACATTGTTACCATATCCTTTGCTGTAACCGGCACTGACAACGGTTCCTGCGCTGGATGCGTAAACAGTTGTTCCTACCGGGCAGCCCCAGTCAACACCTTTGTGCATTCTTCCCCAGCGGCGTCCGAAACCAGATGTAAAATGTCCGCCGGCCAAAGGTTTGATATACGTTGGCGGTCTGATCGTTCCCTGCTCAATGATTGCTGGTGTTGATTCCACCATAATGGTCTGATGTGCAAGCTCTCTTGCGACTTCGATTCCATTTTCATAGGTAACGATATCGTTGCGCTCTCTGTGTCCGGTCGTACCTTCCTGATGTACCACCTGCTTTGTCGTATACCATTCATCATTTTTAATAATGGTCGGTTCTGCGTTGTAATCTTCCTCGTAAACCTCACCCTTTTTGATACGAAGGCTTAAGTCCGGTTCCGGTACTGCAATGATGATCTCCTGTCCCGGGTAGATTCTTACATCTGCATTGTCAAATCCATTTAACGCCATGATATTCGCTACGGTTGTATCATGATCCATGGCGATCACAGAAAGTACATCTCCACTCTCTACTACATATATTTTATTCGTTTCTTTTTCTTTTGTTACTTCCTCTACCTGTGTTTCCACATCCGACAGTGCATCCTCGGCAATATATTTTTCGTATACTTCTACACTCTCTATAAATTCTATATCCAGTGTTCCGGTCTCGTAACTGCCGTCTTTTGGATTTGACATGGCATATTCCATCTGGTAAGTAAAAGCACCATTTACACCACCGGACACCTGATCTGCCAATGTTTCCTCCGGGATCACTTCTGTGTCCTCTTTTGGATCAACCGTCACTAACTGCGCACTGTAGATACCGCTTATATGTCCTTCTTCTTTCGAAACCTGTGTTGTAAACTGTCCCTCTGTGTCAGCCTAATTTTTGACTGTATTTAAAAATTCTGTCACTTCGGCCATACTTTTGAAATTGCCGCGATAGCCTTCGATTGCCACCGTATAGGCTCTCACCTGCGTTTCAATTTCTGATACTCTCATTTTTTCCTTTAAGGCTTCTTTTAATGCATCTTCTGTGAATAGTGGTGTAATCCAATCATTGGCTTTGCTGGAAGAATATTCATAATCCATGCACACAGGATCTGCGCTCTCTGCCGCAAGTTCGCGCCTCACTTCATGTACTGCTTTATCTACATCTACGTGTACCGCAACATTTCCAATTAATTCACCATTAAAATAAACCTGCTGATATTTCTGTCCGATTGTTATCTTTTGTGAAACCGCAAAAAACAATAAGACCAAAAATAGACCCGCTATCACGAGCAGTTCTATGATAACTTTTTTCGTTAACTTTATTTTTTGCATTTTGCTTCATTCCTCAAGCCTAAAATTTTATCAATGGTCTCATCCACATTCAGACCGTATTCATTTACAACGACATCCGCATATTTTTCATATAACGGAACACGCTCCTCATACAGATCTTTTAAAGTCTGTCCGTCTCTTAAAACAACACCGCGTCCCTTGATGTCGCTTAATCTCTTATCCAGTTCTTCATACGGAAGCTGTAAATAGATCACCGTTCCGATACTTCTTAAAGCCTCTTTGCCGTAAACAACGCTTCCGCCTGTGGCAATGATCGAATGTTCCACCATAAGCGAGCTGTTCACACGGTTTTCCACCTCGATGAAACCGTCTGTTCCTACTTCTTCAATAATCTCTTTTAACAGTTTGCCTTCTTCCTTCTGGATCACAAGGTCTGCATCTATAAATTCATATCCCAATACCTTCGCAAGAATGACACCCACAGTGCTTTTTCCTACGCCAGGCATTCCGATCAGTACGATATTGTCTTTTTTCATTGTTTCGGATTCCTCTTACTGTTTATGTAAAATGCTTATTTTATCAGTATTGCGCGTTTTGCATACAAACGCGCGGGTCTTCGCCTTATTTTTTAGGATAACATAAACGCCCGCATTTCACAAGAAAAAACAGGATAACCATTGAACCGATATGATTCCCTGATTATCCTGCATGTCTGTATTTTTACTGAACAGACTCTGTGCCATCCACTGACTCAGTATTCTCTGTCACTGCATTGTCTTCTGCTGCCTCTGTGGATTCTACCGTTGTTGTGAACAAGTTATCAAATGTAACTTTTTCCCATACTTTTTCATTTAATACCCACTCTGCGTCATCTTTCCAGCCCTGTAACACTTCATTATATAAGTCACTCTGGCGCTGGCTGATGATCTCCTGTCTGTGCTGCTCTGTCGCATCTGCATCTGTGATCTCATCCAGACGAAGTACATAGTAATAATTGTCTGTCTCTACGACGTCAGAAAGGTCTCCTTCGTTCTTAAGTCCCTCTAATGCGGTAAGCACTTCTTCATCCAGTGTAGTATTGTCTGCTGCAAATGTACCGGAAGATACGGTATATCCATACTCATCTGCGGCTGTATCAAGTGTCGTGTCTGCTGCTGCATCGTGGAATTTCTGAACTGTATCTGCAAGTTCTGCTTTCTCGTCATCTGTATATTCCTGCGTGTTTCCTTCTGCATCTTTATAACTGGTTTTCGATACATTAACATAACTATATGCACTTGTGTTGGCGTCCGCGTCACTGACATTCGTATCTGCATCCGCGATGATCGCTGTACGCATTTTGCTCTGAATGGTTACTAATGTAAGGTATTCATTCACAATGTCCTCCGTTGCGCCGAGTGCATTGATCGCCTTTTCATCATTATCTGCCATAAACTGTGCAGCGGTATCTGCAATTTTTGCAGTCTCCTCATCTGTTAATGTCACTTCATAATCTGCCATATGATTCTGCAGTACATATAAGTTCTCGATCATTCCGATGACATTGCTCTTTGTGGATTCTTCCATCGTAGTACCGTTTCCATAAAGATCAGAAGTCCAGACCTCATCTCCAAAATAAGATCTGTAAAAATCATCTGCCTCTGCCTGCTGCAGACGTGCTGCAAAATTAGCAACTCCTAATTTGATCTCCTGTCCATCTAAGGTTGCGACTGTTTCATTTTTATTGATACCGCCACATCCCACTAACATAGATGCTGCCAAGACACCGCTTACCAGCAACGTTGTAAATTTCTTTGTAACCATAATTCCTCCTAATCTATCCAAACGAATTTTGATACATGGATAGTCGCTTTTCCTATTATAGTGCTTTTTGACTGCTGCCGCAAGATTTTTCACCCTTTTTTCACAGAGTTTCCCGCATGCCACTCAAGAAAGCGTCGATCACAGCTCTTACATCCACATTTTTTTCTCTGGAATTTTTCTTGAAAAAATAGGTAAAATACGGTGCTTTTGCGTCCATGACAAATTTCAGGTTATTGCCGTAAGAAGCTACAAATTCCGGTATTTTTGCCACATCCAGTTTCGCCTTCTCATAGAGTGTAAATTTCACCGTGTCGGCTTTCTGTGAAATTTCTGTCAGGTAAACCTCATGCGCAAGTGATTTTATTTTTGCAATGTAGAGCAGGTTTTCTACCGGTTTCGGCGGTTCTCCGAAACGGTCGATCAGTTCCTCTAACATTTCCTCCGTCTCTTCTTCCGTCTGGATATCTGCGATACGTTTGTAAATATCGAGTTTCTGCATTTCATTTGGGATATATCCCATTGGAATGTAGGCGTCAATGTCAATGTCGATCGTGGTGTCGAAGTTTTCTTCCTGCTTCATGCCTTTTGCCTCTTTGACAGCCTCGTTTAACATCTTGCAGTACAGATCATATCCGACCGCCTCCATATGTCCGTGCTGTTCCGCGCCAAGCAGGTTTCCGGCTCCACGGATCTCAAGGTCACGCATGGCGATTTTAAATCCACTGCCAAGCTCGGTGTACTCCTTGATCGCCGCCAGACGTTTTTCTGCCACTTCTTTTAACATTTTATCCCGCTTATACATTAAAAACGCATACGCTGTGCGGTTCGAACGTCCCACACGCCCACGGAGCTGATACAACTGCGACAATCCCATATTGTCCGCATCATGAATGATCATGGTATTGACATTGGAAATATCAAGTCCTGTCTCAATGATCGTTGTTGACACAAGCACATCGATCTCGCCGTTGATAAATTTATACATGATGTTTTCGAGTTCCGTCTCTTTCATCTGACCATGCGCATAAGCAACGTTTGCCTCCGGAACAAGCTCTGCGATTTTTGTTGCGACATCTGCGATCTCTTTTACTCGATTGTACACATAATACGCCTGTCCGCCCCTTGCAAGTTCCCTGGAAATGGCTTCCAGCACAAGTTCCTCGTTGTATTCCATAACATAGGTCTGGATTGGGATACGATCCATTGGCGGTTCCTCTAACACGCTCATATCACGGATTCCGATCAGACTCATGTGCAGTGTCCGCGGGATCGGCGTCGCGGTCAGTGTGAGAACGTCAATATTATTTTTTAACTGTTTGATTTTTTCTTTGTGGGTAACACCAAAGCGCTGTTCCTCGTCGATCATCAAAAGTCCGAGATCTTTAAACACCACATCTTTAGATAAAAGACGGTGTGTGCCTATGATGATATCCACCTGTCCTTTTTTCAGTTTTTCTAATGTTTTCTTCTGTTCGCCCGCAGACCGGAAACGGCAGAGCAGATCAATATTCACCGGAAAATCTTTCATTCGCTGCACAAAATTATTGTAATGCTGCTGCGCTAAAATGGTGGTCGGCACTAAAAATGCCACCTGCTTTCCGTCCTGAACCGCCTTAAATGCCGCGCGGATAGCAATTTCTGTCTTGCCATAGCCGACATCCCCACAGATCAGACGATCCATGATCTTCGTGCTTTCCATATCTTTTTTGGTTGCCTCGATTGCAAGATCCTGATCCTCTGTCTCCTCAAACGGGAACATCTCCTCAAACTCCCGCTGCCATACAGTATCCGGTCCGTAAGCAAAACCGCGCTCGCTCTGTCTTGCCGCATACAGCCGCACAAGATCCCCGGCGATCTCCTTGACCGCGCCACGGACTTTTGTTTTCGTCTTATTCCATTCCTGACCGCCAAGCTTATTTAACTTTGGTTTCTTCGCATCAGCACCGGCATATTTCTGGATCAGTTCCAACTGCGTCGCCAGGATATAAAGATTTCCACCACCGGCATATTCAATCTTGATATAGTCTTTTACCGTCTTATCCACTTCGATCTTCTCGATACCGCGGTAAATACCAAGTCCATGATTCTCATGCACTACATAATCGCCGATATTTAAGTCTGTAAAGCTGGCGATTTTCTCGCCCTCATACATTCTGTGGCGTTTCTTTTTCTTTTTTTCGGAGCCGAAAATGTCACTCTCGGAAATGACGACAAACTTCACCGCCGGGTACTCATAGCCTTTTTTCACCTTGCCATAGCCTGTCATGATCTCGCCGGGGCTTAAATTCCGGTCAAAATCTTCCGAATAAAATGCTGGAAGATCTTCATTCATCAGTTCCTCTGCCAGACGTTTTGCTCTCGTTCTCGAACTCGACAACAGGATCATCCGGTATCCGTTTTTCTTATAACGCTTTAAGTCCTTGATCAGAAGTTCAAAACTGTTGTTATACGGATTCACCGTGCGGCTCTCGATCGCCATACGCTCTGTGATGTTCAACGAATTGCACTTCATATCAAGCGCGACCAGTGCGACACAGCGCATCTGATTGATCTTTGCCAGTATCTCTTTGCAGGAAAAAAGTTCACGCATCTGCCCCGGGAGAATATATCCTTTTTCCAAACGTTGTTTCATGCTCTCGGAAAATTCCGTTTCCGTGGACTGTCCGCGCTCGACAGTCCGCACTGTCTCGTCTAAAAACAGAATGGAATCCTCTTTTTTCAAATAATCTAATAAGGAAACCCGCTCCTCGCAGAAATAGGAAAGATACGCATCCAGTCCCGCTGAGATGCCATATTCCATTGTTTCTTCGGCAATCTGATCCGCCATAGACTGCACCCGGCAGGCTTCCTCGGTCTTCATCTCTTTGCGGAACTTGTCTGCAACTTTTTTTGCTTCTTTCTTAATCTTCTCGACACCAGACCGGCGTTCTTCTTCCGTCAGCACCAGTTCACATGCCGGATAAATATAGACTTCCTGCAGATTCTCAATGGAGCGCTGGCTCTCCGGATCAAACGAACGGATTGAGTCCACCTCATCTCCCCACAGTTCGATTCGGAATGGATTTTCCTCCGTCAGCGGAAAAATATCTATGATTCCACCGCGCACAGAAAATTCTCCCATTGTCTCCGCCTGATAGTTTTTCTCATATCCGAGTTCCACAAGATGTTTTGTCAGCTCATTTAATTCGACGGTATCTCCCACGGATATTTTTTTCACCGCCTGAATAAACTTTTCCGGGCTTGGCATTGGATTCATCAGACCGTCAAATGTAGTTATAATGGTACATTCTTTTTCCTCTGCCATCATTTTCAAGGCATTGATACGCTCCGCTGTCAGAACATTTCCACGGATATCCGACTGATAAAAAAGAATATCTTTTGCCGGATAATAGGCTGCTTTTTTATCAAAAAAACGGTATTCCTCTAACAGTTCCTTCGCTTTCTGCTCATGAAAAGTAACAATGATTCTGTTTCCAGAACCATTGTTGACACTGTATGCAATATGCGGTTTTATGGCATCGATACAACCGGAGACCTGTATCACTCCTGTTGTTTTTTTCAGTGCCTGCTCTAACTCTTCATAACCCTGCAGTTCCTTTAAGGGTTCAGTGAACGCTTTGGGTTCCGTGAACGCTTTGGGTTCTGTGAATGTTTTCACGTTGTCTGTACTCCTCTCTGCCCGGCTGATACTGCTCGCTTACTCCTGCTTTTTGCTGTTATAATCGTTCATTGCTTTGTCGACTTCACCCTGCATCATCAGGACGGCTGCATCCATTGCATGTCCGATCGCTTCCTCGACTTTTGCACGGTCTTCCGTGCTGAAACGTCCAAGCACATAGTCTGCAAGATCCCAGCCCTTCGGCTTCTCTCCAACACCGACTTTGATCCGCATGAAGTTCTGCGTGCCTGTCATGGCAATAATGTTCTTGATTCCATTATGCCCACCCGCACTTCCTTTTTTGCGGATGCGGATATTGCCCGGCTCTAAGCTGATGTCATCAAAAATCACGATCAGCTCAGATTCCGGATCTAATTTGTAATAGTTGATCAGTTCTGCAACGCTCTCGCCGCTTAAGTTCATGTATGTCTGTGGCTTCGCCAGAACAACTTTCATGCCTTCGATCACGCCTTTTCCACAAAGCGCTTTGTGCTTGTTTTCATTGATACTAATATTATATTTCTCTGCCAGCGCATCCATGACATCAAAACCGATATTGTGTCTCGTCTTCTCGTACTGTTTGGTCGGATTGCCCAGTCCTACGATCAAAAACATCTCCTGTTCTCCTTCTGTTTATTATTGAATCAAGTTATTTGTTCTGTCGTCCGCGGATCACCGCAGCGGCTGCTGCAAGCTGTTCCTGATCGTTGACACCTGTGATATCTTCCGGATCTTCGAGCGCAAATGCGTCCACTTTTAAGCCTTTGTTTTTGATTATAGTAAGTGTATCCGGTAGATAATATTCGCCCTGTGCATTGTTTGGGGTTAATTTATCCAAAGCTTCTTTCAATTCCTTTGTGTCAAAAATGTACATACCGGAATTGATCTCGTGAGACTCTAATTCTTCCGGTGATGCATCTTTATGTTCCACGCTCTTTACAAATTTTCCGTCTGCATCACGGATGATTCTTCCGTAGCCGGCCGGATCATCAACCATTGCTGACAATACGGTCACGGTGTTTCCATTTTTCTTATGATGCTCTGATAAACGTTTCAGTGTCTCCGCAGTGATGAGCGGTGTATCTCCGAATAAGATCAATGTCTGACCTTCCTCACCTAAGAAATCTCTGGCGCATTTTACTGCATGACCGGTTCCTAACTGTTCTTCCTGTAATGCAAATTTTACATTTTTATGGGAGATACTGCTTTTTACTACTTCACTTTTATATCCTACTACAAGGCAGATGTCTGTTGCGCCAGCGCCCTCTGCCGCGTCAATTGCATAATCTACAAGGCATTTTCCCTCAATGGTATGAACCACTTTTGGAAGATCAGATTTCATACGTGTTCCTTTTCCTGCTGCCAGAATGACTGCTTTTAACTGTTCCATTTTTCTATACCTTTCTATCCTTTGTTTTCTTCATTATTATATGCATGCGAAAATAGGGAGGTTTTTACTCTCCCTATTTTTATTGTATCATCCTATATTTTACAGAAGATTTTAGATTTTACAAGCGGATAAATGAATTTTGTAAAAAACGGGCCGCTATCCCCATAGCGACCCGCTCACCTGCAGTTATTATTCTTCCGCAGCCATTGTCTCCTGATACTTCTCAAGGATCAGTTTCTGAATGCGGTCTCTTGTATTGGAATTAATTGGATGTGCAATATCACGGTATTCACCGTCTGCTGCTTTTCTGCTTGGCATTGCGATAAACAATCCTTTCTCTCCCTCAATGATCTTAATATCATGTACCACAAATTCTTCATCAATAGTAATGGAAACTACGGCTTTCATTTTGCCTTCTTTTTCAACTTTTCTAATTCTAACGTCTGTAATCTGCATGATGTACTAGTCCCCCTTTTCGGTCTTCATCTAAAGCAAGTTCTTGTCACCCTGTAAGCAATCTTTCTGTCCGGCTATAAGACATACCTCTCGTTGTGTTCCGATACGATCTTAATGCCGTTCTCTCCGCAATAGTAAGTATTCGCCTTCAATGTATCGCGGCTCTCAACGATACAGTTCTCGATATGTGTATTATCACCGATGTAAACATCATTTAAGATAATGGAATTCTTGATCACACAGTTCTTTCCAACAAATACTTTCTTAAATAATACAGAATTCTCAACCTTACTGTTGATAATACATCCACTTGCGATCAGACTGTTTCTGACGTCAGATCCTGCATTGTATTTTGCAGGTGGAAGATCATCTACTTTTGAGAAAATTCCAGGTTCTTCTTTGAAGAAGTAGTTTCTGACTTCCGGTTTTAAGAAATCCATATTGGTCTGGTAATAAGAATCCACTGTTGCAATATTGCTCCAGTATTCTTTCATCTTATAACCATAGATACGCTTCATATTCTTGTAACGGATCAGAATATCGGTTACAAAATCCCATCTGCCTTCCTCGGCACTTCTCTCTAACATCTCGATCAGCTGTCTGCGGCGTACAATGTAGATACCGGTTGAGATTGTGTTAGACTGTGAAACCATTGGTTTCTCCTCAAACTCAACGATTCTGGAATCCTCATTCATGCGGACAACACCAAAACGGCTGACATCCACACTTGGGTCCATATCCTTGCACACAACTGTGATATCTGCTTTCTTCTCGATATGATAATCAAGTACTTTGTTGAAATCCAGTTTGTATACACAATCACCACTGCTGATGATTACATACGGTTCATGACGTTTTTTCAAAAAGCTGATATTCTGGTACATCGCATCTGCCGTACCGCGGTACCACCAGCTATTGTCAACGGTTACAGTCGGGTTGAACACATAAAGTCCACCCTGTTTACGTCCAAAATCCCACCATTTGGAGGAACTTAAATGCTCATTCAGAGATCTTGCGCTGTACTGTGTCAGCACTGCGACTGTCTGTACATGAGAATTACTCATATTGCTCAGAGCGAAGTCGATGCTCCGGTAGCTGCCTCCGATCGGCATTGCTGCAATTGCTCGTTTGTTCGATAATTCCTGCATGCGGCTGTTATTACCGCCAGCTAAAATAATTCCTACTGCCTTCATTCTGAGTCACCTGCCTTAATAATTACTTCACCGCTGTCAAGAATTCCTTCCGGATAATCTTCTTTTGTGGTTCTGCCGGAAATTGCAGTGTTCTTTCCGACTGAGACGTTCGACGGAATCTCGGAATCTTCTCCGATCGTCACAAGACCAAAGGAATAGATCTTCTCATTGAACTTGTTCGGTTTTTCCTCACCAACGCCTAATGTAACATTATCTCCAATGCTGCAGTTTTCAGCAATAATCGCTTTGTCGATCACAACATTCTCACCGATCTGTGTTCCCTTCATGATAATGGAATCACGGACAACGCCGCCCTTCCCGATCGTAACACCAGCTCCGATGACTGAACTGTGAACCTCTCCGTAGATCTCAGATCCCTCTCCGATGATACTCTTCTCCACAATGCTGTCCTCGGACAGATACTGTGGCTGGATAATATCACTCTTGGTGTAGATCTTCCAGTATTCTTCATAAAGGTTGAACTCCGGGATCAGGTCGATCAGTTCCATATTGGCTTCCCAATAAGAGCCAAGCGTTCCTACATCTTTCCAGTAGCCATTGTATTCATAAGCAAACAGACGCTGCTTCTTCTCGTGGCAGTAAGGAATGATGTGCTTACCAAAATCACAGTTGCTCTGATCCTTCATTGCTGTCAGAGCTTCCTTCAATACTTTCCAACTGAATATGTAAATACCCATGGAAGCCAGATTGCTTCTTGGATGTTCCGGTTTCTCCTCAAAATCCTGGATTCGCTTATCTTCATCTGCGATCACGATACCAAAACGGCTTGCTTCCTCCAGCGGAACCGGCATCGTCGCAATTGTAACGTCTGCATTGTTTTCCTTGTGGAAATCAAGCATGACTTCATAATCCATTTTATAAATATGATCGCCTGACAGGATCAGTACATATTCCGGATTGTACTGCTCCATGTAATTCATGTTCTGATAAATCGCATTGGCAGTTCCTGAATACCACTCACTGTTATTGCTCTTCTCATATGGTGGAAGTACTGTTACACCTCCGTTATTACGGTCAAGATCCCACGGAATACCAATTCCGATATGGGTATTCAAACGTAATGGCTGATACTGTGTCAACACACCGACCGTATCAATTCCGGAGTTAATGCAGTTACTCAATGGGAAGTCGATAATACGATACTTGCCTCCAAATGCAACTGCCGGCTTTGCAACTTTTGCTGTCAGAACGCCTAAACGGCTTCCCTGACCTCCCGCTAATAGCATTGCTATCATTTCTTTTCGAATCACGTCAATCACCTCTCGTCACTTTCTAGTCAATC
>OGCY01000405.1_pt1 | contig 12351 bp, 14 predicted proteins | sample 1570311 | NCBI WGS metagenome assembly OGCY01 (sample SAMEA2582165, study PRJEB24529) | metagenome | biome: Human gut stool | place: China | collected 2011
TATTTTTACTATCGAGTGCCGTAAACCACAATGGTTTTACCGTGCGCATGAATTAAATTTTGATCTTCCAGCATCTTAATTATTCGCCCTACGGTTTCACGTGAACAGCCCACCATTTGACCGATTTCCTGACGTGTAATTTTAATCTGCATACCATCAGGATGAGTCATGGCCTCTGGCTGTTTTGCCAAGTGCATAAGCGCCTGAGCAATACGCCCTGCTACATCCAAAAAGGCCAAGTTAGTCACTTGTCGAGATGTATTTTGCAAGCGTTTTGATAACTGCGAAGTAAGGAACATTAAAATCTCAGGATTAATTTGAATAAGCTGACGATATTTTTTATAGGAAATTTCTGCAATTTCACAAGGGGTTTTCGTTTTCACCCAAGCAGAACGTTTCGAACCTTCGTCAAATAAACCCGCTTCACCAAAAAATTGTCCGGCACCTAAATAAGATAAAATCATCTCTTTGCCTTCATCATCTTTCGATGAAACCATAACACTTCCTTTAATTAAGAAATATAAAATATTGGCATCTTCCCCTGCGTGGATTAAGGTCGATTTTGCAGGATATTTATGCAAATGACAGTGGGTTAGGAACCAATCCAGAGCAGGATCGCGTTGCTGATCATCATCTTGTAACTTTTGTTCTTCAAGTAATTCTACATCTTCTGACATATAAGCTCCTATTGATTCATTTTAGAAATTCCATTTTATCTTTGATATCAATGGATTCATGTAATTCTGACCAAACAATCACTGCACTTCCATTGTGAATCTTGTTTAGTAGGTGTTGCTTTTTTTGTTCTAAAGAAAATTCGTGTGAACCATAATCGGTACCTTCTCTAAGTACCACACTTTCCACAATATTTTCTAAGGTTTCTGTTGGCAATTCTTGCCACGGAATAATCATATATTTATCAACTAAAGTCAATTAAGCAAAAAGCGGTTCTAGAAAACGCCATTGCTGTTCAAAACTTTGATTTGCGCCTAAACGGAAGTTTGTGCGGACATAACGCATAAACTGCCCTTCACAAAGGGTTACTAAATGCCCTGCAATAATACGTTCATCGACATTAAAACCACGCCCTTCGCGTAATTTTCGCATTTGTAAAATATTCACAAATTGCATTTCAAGACGATCGAAAAATTGCGCGACACGAGCCTGTAAAAGTGGCTCTTCAAACATCAATGCATGTCCCGTCAAAATACGTGTTAAACCAGGATTTTTACGCGCAAAGTCGAGGATCATCTGCATAATGTCACGCACTCGATTCATCGTATTGGTTTCATTACGAATTGATGTGGTGATACGGCTAAATAAATTCGCTTCGATATTATCGATCAACGCTTCAAACATTTTGGTTTTACTTGGGAAGTAACGATAAAGAGCCGCTTCTGACACCCCGACTTCTTCCGCTAAACGTGCTGTTGTCATACGCTCCATTCCGCGTTCAGAATGCAGCATATGGGTAAGCACCGTCAACACTTGTTGACGACGTTCTTTTACCGTGCGTTTTTCGATTTTGGGCGGTTTGATTTCCGCGGCAATCTCATCAACTTCTACGAGAGATAATTGTTCTACCATAGCTTATTTTTTACCTGAATGACCAAAACCGCCCTCACCACGTTCAGTTTCGGTAAATTCACTGACAATATTGAATTCAGCTTGTACGACTGGCACAAAGACTAATTGCGCAATACGGTCACCAATTTCAATTTTGAACGGTTCATGCCCTCGATTCCATACAGACACCATTAATGGACCTTGGTAATCTGAATCAATTAAGCCCACTAAGTTACCTAATACGATACCGTGTTTATGACCTAAACCCGAACGAGGCAGAATCACTGCTGCAAGGTTCGGATCAGCAATATAAATTGAAAGGCCTGTTGGGATAAGTTTGGTTTCGCCTGGTTGAATTTCAATGCCTTCTTCAAGCAATGCACGTAAATCCAAACCTGCAGAACCTTCGGTTGCATAGGTTGGTAAAGGAAATTCGTTGCCAATACGGCTATCTAAAATTTTTACATCAATTTTTTTCATGCTTATTTATCCTTTAAAAAAAATCTGCACATACAAAAGTGCGGTCACAAAATCCAACGAATTTTGAACGTATTTTATTTGTGATAATGCTCAACAATTTCAGTGACCAATACTTCTGCCAATTTATTTTTATCAGCTAACGGCAACGCTTTTTCGCCTGTTTTCCAAAAGATCTGCAAAGCATTTTGATCTTGTCCAAATACTTGCCCACCCGATACATCATTAGCACAAATCATATCTAAATTTTTGCGTTGAAGTTTGCTCTTCGCATACTCAGCGATATTTTGCGTTTCAGCTGCAAAGCCCACCACAAATGGACGATCTTTTTCTAAACTTGCCACACTAGCGATAATGTCTGGATTTTTCACCAATTTAAGAGAAAACTCATCGTTATCATTGGTTTTCTTAATTTTTTGATCAGCGACTTCCGCAACTCGATAATCGGCCACTGCGGCACAGCCAATAAAGATGCTATTTTTGACCGCACTTTCAAGGGAGGCTTGCCACATTTCATGGGCGGTTGTCACATCAATACGATGAACATTTTTCGGGGTAGCGAGATTAACAGGCCCTGCAATTAAGGTGACATTTGCCCCACGTTTTGCAAAGGCCTCGGCAATTGCAAAGCCCATTTTACCTGAGCTGTAATTAGAAATATAACGAACAGGATCGATAGCTTCACGCGTCGGACCAGCTGTAATAGTGACACTTAAATCAGCTAAATCTGGTTGAATAGCAAAAAGTGATTGAAGTGATTCGAAAATTTCAGCGGGCTCGGACATTCTACCTGCCCCAACATCGCCACAAGCTTGAAAGCCACTATTTGGCCCAACAAAATGAATACCTCGTGCAGAAAGAGCGGTCAAATTTTGTTGTGTAATCGCCTGGCGGTACATTTGCTGATTCATAGCCGGTGCGAGCAAAATAGGTGCACTTGTCGCGAGACAAATCGTACTTAGTAAATCATTTGCCATTCCAACGGTTAAACGCGCAATAAAATCGGCGCTAGCTGGCGCAATCACAATCGCATCAGCCCATTTGGCCAGCTCAATATGCCCCATGGCTAATTCAGCTTGAGGATCAAGTAAAGATTGAGAAACCGCATTACCCGAAATGGCTTGTAGCGTTAAAGGTGTGACAAATTCAGTGGCAGCGGGTGTTAAAGCCACTCGAACTTCTGCGTTAGATTTGCGTAATAAACGAATAAACTCAATGGTTTTATAGGCGGCAATGCCTCCTGTAATCCCGACAACAATACGCTTTCCGCTCAAGCTCATTTGCTACTCCGCTACGACTTAATAGAATGGATATGTTTTTTGTGTGTTAGTACTTAACAACTTAAGGTCGCCTATTTTACTTCAAATTTCACCAATAAAAAATTTTATTTTTACGATCGCCGTTCCAAAAACAAAACTGATTTCTCGCAAAGATTGAAAACATCCTGAAAATTGACCGCACTTTTTTTCTTTTCATTAATTAATATGCAAACAAACTCTCCTTTAATGCCTCGTGAAAAATTATTGAAATACGGCGTTGAAGCCCTCGAAGATCACGAATTACTCGCTATTTTCTTACGTACAGGGATTAAAGGCTGCCCTGTCATGGAATTATCACATAGCGTGCTGCAACATTTTGGCTCTCTTCGAACCTTATTAAGCGCAGATAAAGAAGCCTTTTGCAAAGTAAAAGGATTAGGCATTACGCAGTTTATTCAACTGCAAGCCACCACAGAAATGACAAAACGCTATCTCAAGCAAGAATTGTTAATAGAGCATGTATTTAGCGACACATCTACAGTAAAGCTTTATCTGCAAGCGGAGCTTCATCACGAAGAACGTGAAATTTTTATGGTGTTATTTTTAGATAATCAACATCGTTTGATTAAAAAAGAGCGGTTATTTTTAGGTACGATTAATGTGACAAATGTTTATCCGCGCGAAATCATTAAAGAAAGCCTTTACTGCAATGCAGCCGCCTTAATTTTGGCTCACAACCACCCTTCTGGCCTCGCAGAACCCAGTTATTCCGACAAGCTGATTACACAAAAAATTATTGAAGCTGCTGAGTTAATGGACATTCGTATTTTGGATCATTTTATTGTCGGCAAAGGGACTTGTTATTCTTTTGCAGAACATAATCTGCTATAGTTTTAGGGAATTTGATGATTTTTTTATCGTTCATTTCCATTTAAAGACGGAAAAATCGCTTTTGGACTTGAGAAATGAAAATAAAGTCAGTATAATTTGCGACCTTTAATATAGTAAGTGGGTCGGATACTGCGACCTGACGAGGAAGCAAGCTTAGTTTTAAGCTTCATTATCCGAACCATAAGCTCGAGCTTATATTTAAATTATTGGAGATTATTATGTCTAGAGTTTGTCAAGTAACAGGCAAGCGTCCAGCTGTGGGTAACAACCGCTCACACGCGTTGAATGCGACACGTCGTCGTTTTCTTCCAAACCTTCACACTCACCGTTTCTGGGTTGAAAGTGAAAACCGTTTCGTAACCTTACGTTTAACAGCGAAAGGTATGCGTATTATCGATAAAAAAGGCATTGATGCAGTGTTAGCTGAAATCCGTGCTCGTGGCGAAAAAATCTAAGGAGCTAAAACATGGCAGCTAAAGGCGCTCGTGAGAAAATCCGTTTAGTTTCTACAGCAGAGACTGGTCACTTCTACACAACTGATAAAAACAAACGTAATATGCCTGAAAAAATGGAAATCAAAAAATTTGATCCAGTAGTGCGTAAACACGTTATCTATAAAGAAGCAAAAATCAAATAATTTTGCTGATTTGAAAAAAGCCCGACATTGTTCGGGTTTTTTTATACCACAAATTCATTACCGAGATTATCTATGCCTGAACTTCCTGAAGTCGAAACTGCCCTGCGTGGTGTCAGCCCCTATTTGAAAGGTTTTACCATTGAAAAAATTGTAGTTCGCCAACCACAATTACGTTGGGTGGTTTCTCCAGAATTAACAACACTCAAAAACGTCAAGATTTTGGATACCTCTCGTCGTGCGAAATATCTCATTATTCATACAGAAAAAGGTTATATTATTGGTCATTTAGGCATGTCTGGCTCTGTTCGAATTGTGCCACACGATAGTCCCATTGATAAACACGATCACCTTGATATTGTAATGAATAATGGCAAATTACTGCGTTATAACGACCCAAGACGCTTCGGTGCATGGTTATGGACTGAAAAATTAGATGACTTTCATCTTTTCCTAAAACTTGGTCCTGAACCGCTTTCAGATGAATTTAACGCCGAATACCTTTTTAAAAAATCACGCAAGAAATCGACCGCACTTAAAACCTTTTTAATGGATAATGCTGTCGTCGTGGGCGTAGGAAATATTTATGCCAATGAAACGCTCTTTTTATGTGGTTTACACCCAATGAAATTAGCCGAAAATCTTACACGAAACCAATGCGCCTTACTCGTTGAAACGATTAAAAACGTATTAGCGAAAGCCATTACACAAGGTGGAACAACATTAAAAGATTTCTTACAACCCGATGGTCGCCCTGGTTATTTTGCTCAGGAATTATTAGTGTACGGAAACAAAGATAAACCTTGCCCCAAATGTGGCACTAAGATTGAAAGCATGATTATTGGGCAACGCAATAGCTTTTATTGCCCTCATTGTCAGAAAAAGAAATAGGCGTGATACATGCCTATTTTTTTAGAAAAAGGAACTCCATAAATGAGAAATTGGCATGGCGAGGAAAAGCGCAGGCAGCATATTCGCCACATGAAACATTTGGATATTACAAATGCGAAAGCCCGCTGCAATCATTAGCATACCGCCTACCGCAGCAAAATCACCTCGCATTTCAGGTGTCACGAAAGGAATAATAAATACCGCAGAATAAGCTAAGATCACTTGAACTAATGTTTGTGGCACAAAAATACTTGCTACAGAAATGCCGAGTGATGTGGCAAAAATCATCGCCGTGAAAAAATCTAAAAAGGATTTCACAATGAGGATATCAAAATTACCACTCATCCCCTCATTCATCGCCCCGAAAATCCCCGTTCCACTAAATGAAAACAATACTACAATCGCAACAAATTTAGATAAGAACTCTTCTTGGCTATTCATGCTACTTGGTGTATCAGGGAACATCTTTTCAACAATACCTTTCGCTGATGAGGCAAGCTTATTGATCCCCTGTTCCAATAAAAGCAACTCTCCAATGAGCGTACCCAATAGCACCGATAAAATCATTGCCGGCATATTGGTGGTTTTCGCTACCATCACAATGCCCATTCCCATAGAACACAAGCCAAAGATTAAGGTTAAATTAGTGCGTAAACGCTCTGGAATGCGTCCACCGAGCACCGCACCGATAACTGCGCCACTGATAATCGCCAGTGCGTTGATATAAGGTCCGATAATCATCATTCTTCTCCAAATTTAACTGGTTCTATTATACGAAAAACTCGATGAAAATCGACCGCACTTTTAGCAATAAAAAAGGCATGGTTTCCCATGCCTTGTGTTTATTAACGATAAATTACCAATGGTAACCTGCACCAACTGCTACACCCACTTTACCTTGAGTATCGCTAGTACCCGCTAAACGAATAATGATTTTACCGTTATCTGAAATACGTGACATACCTAATGCCACTGCATTTTGACCTTGGTAATTACCCGCTGCCACAGATACCATGCTCTTACCTGGAATGTAAGCTTGTGGTAATTGAGACGCCGCTAACGCGCTTGCTGTACCTGCATTTACACGTTTACCTAACTTGTTCACTTGACCATTTAACTTATTGATCTTGTTATTCATGTCAGCTTTTACTTCGTGTAATTGGCTGCCGTTTACCGCATCAGTACTGTCTGCTGCAATGCGTCCTGGTGCAACATTGGTAATTTGTTTATTACCTGCATCAATACCATTTTTAGTCATACTTGGACCATTTTTAATGGTGACGCCATTGCTATCAATCACAGTATCCCCCGCAGTGAATTTGTTTGCAGTTACGCTTTCCACTTTAAGGTTTTTCTTGATACCTACACGAATATTGCCGCTCTTATCAATGTTTGTCATCACATTATCGCCACCATCAAACTCACTCCAGTTTGTGTTGCTATCTGCGCCTTTCACATTGATTTGGCTATTTAATTTCGCACCATAAACATCGCCTACGTTTGCGCCAAATTTTAAGCCATCACTTAATGTTGCGATAGTTTCGCCACCAAAGTTCATACGATTTGGTGTTTTACCATCCAAGTTTGGAGCTGCATCTTTACCACTCACCACTGTAATTGGTGTTGAATTATCACCTTCGCCAAGATTGATGGTTGTGGTATTAACCGTTTTGGCTGTTACATTTTCAGCTTTCAAATCTTTTGTGGTAGAAATCGTGAAGTTAATACCATTCTGTTCAAGTTTGATATTATCACCAGCGATATAGTTTACAGTCTTACCTGGCTCTACATTAGCAACTTTAGTACCACTTACTTCTCCAGTAGAGCCTTCTTTCTTCGTTGCCGTTGCATTCCAGCCTTTACCCGCCAGTTCTTTCACTTCGAATAACTGACTACCATTCACTGCATCTTTGCTATCTTTAGATACATCACCATCTTTGACATTGCTAATTTTATTACCTGCAGCATTAATGCCATCTTTAGTAACACTTGGACCGCCAGCAATCGTTAAACCATCGTTATTAATAGTAGTATCACCAGCTTTTACACTATCAACTTTGATATCCCTAGCTAATTTAATTTCTAACTTATCATTACCATTCGCTACTACGCCAATGTTACCGTTGGAAAGTTTAGCCGTGTCCTTTTCACCACCAACTAAGTTAACGGTTTCACCTAACTTACGTGTTACATTAGTGCCAGTATCACCAGCAAAAGTAAGAGGACTAAATGCTTGTTTTGCAGTTTGATTAATCGCATCATTAACGTTATTAGCTGGTGTACCATTTACAGTAATTGGCGCGTTAGTCACTGTGACATCACCAGCCTTTAAGCCATTGTTATCAATTTTGGTATCACCAGCAGTAACACTATCAACTGTAATATTTTTATTTAACGTTACCTCAACCTGGCTTCCGGTTGCTTTAGTCGTGATATTTTTGTCACCAATAATTGCAACTTCTTCACCAAGTTTTTTCACATCAGTTTTAGTGCTTTTGTCACCAGTAAACGTTAAACCTTTTGTGTCAACCTTGGTATTCGCATCAACACCTTTTTTAATATCATCTTTGGTTGCTTGAGAAAGATCGACAGCATAATCGGTCACCTCTACACCATCTACAGTTTTCACATCATTAGGTGTCACAGATACCGCAGATGAACCATTTGAAACTGAAGCTGAAACCTCTTTTGCAGAGCTTGCAGCATTAATTTTCTGACTAATTGCTTTAAATGCACTATAAAGTTGTGAACCATTAATTGCGTCGGTTGAGGTCTCAGAAACCTCACCTGGTGCTAAATTAATAAGCTGACGTTCATACCCCTCTTTACCGATAGAAACAACGTCTCCATCAATGACTTTCTTACCACCCGCCCACGAATAAGTGTTACCTAAAAAAGTATAAGATTCGAGAGCTTTACCTTTTCTATCTGTAATAGAACCACCACCGAGTGCAACTGAGTTTGCTAAAGTCGCATTTGCTCCAGTACCGATTGCTACACTATTTGTTTTATCCGCATTAGCAACAGCGCCTAAAGCAACAGAAAGGTCACCTGCAATCGCTTTTGAACCAATTGAAACGGCCATTTCACCAGCCTTAGTATTTTGATATGGAGACCCTGTTCTATCAATAGAAGAATCGGTTAAATTTTTAAACGCCTCTCTTATGCTTCCTTTTACTTCTTGGTTTTGAGCATTCGTATAGGTCGTTTGTGTTGTTGCAGACTTATCTGTATCATCCCCACCAATTGCCACAGAAGAATTCCCATAAGCGATAACATTTCCCCCAATCGCAATTGATTGATCGCCTCGAGCCCATGCGCCTTCAGTAATAGAACCACCATATATCCCCGCTTTATCAGCTCTAATGCCAGCTCCAATAGCAATAGACTGATTTACTTGTACAACAGAAGTGCTATCGCCAACTTGAGCATTTTGACCGATGAGAATATTACGGTTACCTGTAGTTCCACCATAACTTCCTGTACTATCACCAATCAGCACACTATTGGCATAACGACCATTTACGCCATAACCAATAGCGGTAGTACTTCCACCGCTTGCTGATGTGGCACTGTTCCCAACCGCAATACTAAAAGGATGTACATTTGTAGGCGCATTGCTTCCATCCCCCACAATCACGTTCGCTTGCGCCGGCATCATCACTGCAGATAAAGAAAGTGCAAATGCTGAAAGTTTAAAAAGAGAAGATAAACGTGTTTCGCTTGTTACACGTTGTTCTGAGTTTGAAGAAGCTTTTACGGCTCCTTTTGCTAATTCTGATGTCACGACGAAAGATTGTGTCGTTTTGTTCCAAATAATCTTAAATACTTTGTTCATAAAAAAAGTTCTCCCAAGTTAAATAGATTGAGGTATTAATCACATCCCAACAGTAGGAACAAGCTGGGGGAAAATAAGGTATGGGGAGTATAGCTGACTCATCTATAAGATCAAGAAAATGATCGCTTTTTATACCATTTTTCACAAGAAATTTACATTTTCTATACAAGGTATCGTTTGCGTAAAAAAAATGCTCATTAAAATTAGGCCAAAATCAGTAATAATGAGCATGGAATCGTCTTTATATAGGTCAAAAACACTGTAAAAGTTGACCGCACTTTTTTCTCTTAATATGCAACTCATCTACCACTTTTCTAATACCCAACATACCTCTTTGTGAGTATTTTAATTTTAAAGTTTGATCAACCTCAAAGTTTTGAAAAAAAACCTTAGAAAAACTACTACTTTTTGGTATCTTGTGCTTGCACTGAACTATTTTTATGAGTGAATTCAAAAGCTTAATAGGAATTGTTTGCATTTAAAATTGTTTTTTTATTCTTTCCTAATGGAGTGATTATCGTGAACGCATTGAGAAAAAGCCTTGTTTTGGCCACCTCTTTCGCAGCTTTAGGTGTGTATAACTCAGCTATGGCTGAAATGGTGTACAAACCTCTTGAGCAACCTGTGGAAGCAGCAAACCCAAATTTAAAAATCGAAGCAGTGAATGAAAAATTCGCTGAAAAATATCCTAGCCAATTCAATTCGTGGAAAGCGACTGAAAAAGGTGACAAAATCATTTACGCGGACGAGCAAGACCCTCGCTTAATCGTATTATGGGGCGGTTATGCTTTCGCGAAAGAATATAACGCACCTCGTGGTCACGCTTATGCGGTCAAAGACGTACGCGATATTTTACGTACTGGCGCACCAAAAACAGCAACAGATGGCCCACAACCAATGGCATGTTGGACTTGTAAAGGCCCAGACGTTCCACGTTTAATCGCAGAATGGGGTGAAGATGGCTACTTTGGCGGTAAATGGGCTAAAGGCGGCGCAGAAGTGGTAAACTCAATCGGTTGTGCTGACTGTCACGACACCACTTCAAAAGACTTTGCAGAAGGCAAACCTGCATTACGTATTGCACGTCCACACGTTCTTCGTGCATTAGATCACTTAAACACTGCACTTCAAGCGAAAGCAAAAGCTGAAGGTAAAGAACAACCTAACTTAAGCTTTAACACTGCTGCACGTACAGAACAACGTGCTGAAGTTTGTGCTAACTGTCACGTTGAGTACTACTTTGCAGGTGATTTAAAACAAGTAACCTTCCCTTGGGATAACGGTCAAACTGTTGATGACATCGAAAAATACTACGATGATATCGGCTTCAGTGACTGGACTCACTCTCTTTCTAAAGCACCAATGTTAAAAGCGCAACACCCTGACTTTGAAATTTGGTCTTTAGGTATGCACGGTAAAAACGGCGTAACTTGTATCGACTGTCACATGCCTAAAGTACAAGGTAAAGACGGTAAAGTTTACACCGATCACCAAATCCAAAACCCATTCGATGCATTTGATAGCACTTGTGCAAACTGTCACGATCAAAGCAAAGAGAAACTTAAAGACATCGTTGCTTCTCGTAAAAAAGAAGTGAAAGATGTAATGGGTCGTTTAGAAGATCAAGTTGTTCGTGCACACTTTGAAGCGAAAGCTGCATGGGATGCTGGTGCAACTAAAGAAGAAATGGAACCGGCTTTAATGGATATCCGTCACGCTCAATGGCGTTGGGACTACTCAGCAGCAAGCCACGGTGGCCACATGCACGCACCTGATGTAATGCTTCGCGTATTAGGTTCTGGTTTAGACAAAGCAGCTGATGCTCGTGCTAAACTTGCAGCAATCTTAACTAAACACGGCGTGAAAACTCCGGTTGAAGTACCAGATATTTCTACAGCTGACAAAGCATGGAAAGTAATGGGTATTGATATCGAGAAAGAACGTAAAGCGAAAAAAGAATTCTTAGAAACTGTTGTACCTCAATGGGTAAAAGAAGCGAAAGCCAATGGCAAATTAGCTGAAGATACCGCAACAAAACAATAAAAAAAGAACCGCACTTTGTAACTAAAGTGTCGAAGTGCGGTCATTTTTAACCATATATTTGAGGTAATCAGAATGAATTTAACTTCTTTAATCAGCAAATCGGCAAAATCCCTTGCATTGCTCGCAATGCTTGCGGCACTGCCAATGGCTGCAAGTGCTGAAGAGATGGCTCAAACACCAGCCTCTCAACTCACTTACGAGCCACAAATGGATAACCAACGTGATCCAAACCAATATTGTGCAAAATGTCACAAATTTGACAAAGTCGATAAAAACCAAACTTTAGATCAATCTGGTGGTGAATTACACTTTGGTAAATTCCACGGCGCTCACTTAAATGCGAAAAGCCCTAACACGGGTAAACCGATCAACTGTGTAAACTGTCACGGTAATGTTTCGGAAGATCACCGTCGCGGAGCGAAAGATGTGATGCGTTTTGAAGGTGATATCTTCGGTGATAAAAAACCAATGTACACAGCACAAGAACAAAACCAAGTTTGTTTTGCTTGTCACCAACCAGAAAAACTTCGTGAAAAACTTTGGGCGCACGATGTTCACGCAATGAAATTGCCTTGTGCAAGCTGCCACACATTACACCCGAAAGATGATGCGATGAAAGGTATTCAACCGAAAAATCGTGTGAAACTTTGTGTAGATTGCCATGGCGAACAACAAAAACGCAAAGCGGCAAAAGACGCACAATCACAAACGCAATCAACCGAACAAAAGGATAAATAATGACAGCTTGTTCA
>OGCY01000408.1_pt1 | contig 12264 bp, 10 predicted proteins | sample 1570311 | NCBI WGS metagenome assembly OGCY01 (sample SAMEA2582165, study PRJEB24529) | metagenome | biome: Human gut stool | place: China | collected 2011
TACATTTTGTTTGAATAAAGTATCTCCAGAAAATAGATGTCCACCAATCTCCAAACAAACTGAGCCAGCACTATGGCCTGGTGTATGATGTACGATTATTTTAAAAGGCCCTACTTCTAATTTACCGGCCACTAAATCTTTACAATTCGTGTACATCTTCTTTTTATATACACTAGGTCTACGTCGGATTAGTTGTAATAACTCTTGATCCAAAGGATGTAAATAAGCAGGAATATTATAATACTCACAAACCTCATCAAGAGCCGACACATGATCACAATGACCATGTGTTAATAATACTGCTATAGGCTCAGAATCTCCTACCATTTCAATTATATGCTTACTATGAAACCCGGGATCAATAATAAGAGATTTTCCATCTTTAATTAATACATAACAATTTGCTTTATAAAGCCCTAGAGGGCGTTTTATAATATTCATATTATTCGCCCTCCTATAAGATACGATACCGTTTAGCAGATTGTTTTTTTATAAAATACCCTTCCCAGAATTGAGGATGAAGCATAACAAGAATGGTAAATAATTCTAAACGCCCCAATATCATATCAACAATAGCTATACATTTTGCTGAGTCAGGCATAGCACCAAAGGAATCAGTGGGACCAAATCCACCAAAACCAAGGCCAACATTACTTAAGAATGCTGTTATCACTTGCATAGAATCATATGTGGATAAACCAGTGCAAGTCATCAAAAAGACAGAAATAACATAAATCATTAAGTATAAAAATAAAAATTGTTGTGTCATTTGAATCCACTTGGTAGGCATTGGTTTACCATTGATGCGTACAACTTGAACCATATCTGGATGAATCGATTTACGCAGGTAAATGATACTACTTTTAATTAAAATAATGAGACGTATAATTTTAACGCCCCCTGTGGTAGAACCACTACAACCACCAAAAAATGATGAAATAAAGAGCATCATCTGAGCTGCAGCAGGCCATAAATCATAATCACTTACAGCAAATCCACTACCAGTTTGAATCGATACAAGATTGAAGGACGCATCCCTAATAATTTGTATTGGATCATTTATAGTAGATTGTAAGGCTAATGATAATCCAATAATTATAATGCCTATTAGAATTACAAGCCAATACATGCGTGTTTCAAAATCATCAATTAAAATACGAATCCCTTTATGAAGAGCATTATAGTATACAGAAAAATTTCCGCCTGCTAATATCATAAAGAAAATAAATACAAAGCAAATATAGTTATTCTGCTCATATACAAACGTACCAGCTGATGTAGGTGTAAAACCACCTGTAGATATAATAGAAAATGCATAATTAAGTGCATCAAATGGTTCGATTCCACCCGCCCATAGCATGAGGAAACAAACTCCAGTGAACACAATATATAACCGCCAAAGTTTTGTAGCCATTGATTGAATACGAGGCATAACTACACCTGGTTTTGGTACCGAAGCTTCTGCATTAAACATATGAGCTGCGTCAGCACCAAGATTTTTCAAGAAGGATAAAATAAGGACGATAATCCCCATCCCACCAATCCAGTGCATAAGTCCACGCCATAATACAAATGTATTCGGTAAATCATCTACACTATTAATAATAGTAGCACCAGTTGCAGTAATCCCAGATGTAGCTTCAAACAGCGCATCAAATACATTGACTAAAATACCACTACCAAGAAATGGTAAGGAGCCTAAGATAACGGTTAATATCCATGTAGCTGATACTACTAAATACCCATCGCGAAGACTAAAACTTTGACTTTCTTTGCCATAATAAGATAAAAGTCCACCTAAGCCGAATGAAATACCGGTGGTAATCAAAAATGACCAATATGCAGTTTCAAATACGACACTATATATAAAGGGTATCAATGTAAAAATCCCAAATATATATAATAGCCGCCCCACTAAGGACATGACAATTTGAATGCGCATAGTCCCTCCAAACTAGGTTAGATATTTAAGTAATTTACTTACTGATTCAGGTAACGCAAAGAGAACAATGTGATCTCCATCTAAAATCTCAGTATTACCACGTGGCACAATGGCTTCATCACCACGCAAAATAACACCTACTAAAGCCTTCCCTGGTAAACGTATATCTTTCAATTGTTTACCGGCTACAGGTGATTCACTTGTAATAGCAACCTCAATAGATTCCGCTTTCCCACCTTCAAAGGTAGAGATTGATAAAACACCTTCTCCGCTTCGAACAAAACGTAAAATTTGACTAGCTGTAAATAAACGTGGAGAGAATACGACATCAATGCCTACTTGTTCCATAAGCATAATGTATTCAGGTCGCCCTACACGTACTACAGTCTTAGGGATCCCCATATGTTTACCTACAAGAGCGACTAACAAGTTAAGCTTGTCATCATCCGTAAGTGCAATGATAACATCACTATCAGCAATCTCTTCTGCTTCTAAGAGATCGAAATCCGTAGCATCCCCATTAATAACAATTGTCTTATCCACAAGGTTTGCTAGCTGTTCACAACGGTCAAAATTCTTTTCAATAACTTTAACCGAAAATCCAGCTTGCTCCAAAAGGACCGTTAAATTTCTACCTAAAAGGCCAGCTCCAATGATAACAGCTCTTTTATAGAATGTATTATGATTATGGAACCAAAGACTTTCTACCTCTTCAACGGCTTCTTTCAAGCCTAAGAAGAATACACTATCATCAGGCTGTAGAATACTTTCACCATGAGGAATAATCATTTCACCATAGCGTAAAACACCTACTAGTAAAACACCTTCAGGGAATTGGATTTCTTTTAAAGGTTTTCCGATTAATGGAATATCATCTGTAATCTTAAATTCCATGAGGCGCACAGCTCCTTGACCAAAGTCCTCAACATCAATAGCTGAAGGCGTTTCTAAAATTTGTAAAAGCTCTTGAGCCGTAACCATTTCAGGATTAATGAACAAATCTACGCCTAATTTGGCACGCATCTCATCATCCATATGTTCTGCTACAGTATTATCCCGAACACGAGCAATCGTTGTAGGAACACCTGTAATCTTAGCTACAGCACAGGATAGCATATTTACTTCATCAGAATCGGTAACAGCAATAAACATTCCTACATCTTCCATACCGATTTCATTGAGCAATTGTATATCACTGCCGTTACCTTGAACAAGGCTAACATCTAAGGTATTTTCAAGATTTTGTATGCGTTCTGATGACCGATCGATAACGTACACATCATGATCATCTTGTATCAGGCGTTGTGCCAAGGAATAGCCAACCTTACCAGCACCTACAATGACAATTTTCATCGTCTTTATTCCTCTTCTTGTGATTCATTACTAACAGGAGGTGTCCATTGACGTCCTATTTCAGTTAATAATGTCCAACCATCATCTTGAACAATCTTTTTCTCTTTCATCAAATGCCCTAAAGCACGTTTAAACGCGGCTTTGCTGATGTTAAACTTATCTTTAATCAACATAGCAGAAGATTCATCACTATACGGCATCTTACCACCACGGTTAAGAAGATATTCCATAATAATATCTCCATCAGATATGAGGGCCTTTTCCTTGGTAGGGCGCATGGATACATTGATTCGGCCATCATCACGTTTAAAGGTAACGCGACCTTCAACCATCTCCCCAACCTTTAGTTTTCTCGTCATTTCTGAGCGATGTAAAAAGGCTATCCATCGTTCTGGAGTAATAAAGAATGCCCCATCACTAGTTAAGTTATAAATAGCACCCTTAACTAGTTGTCCTACCTTAGCCTCTGTAGCGGCCTTAGAAGCACGACGCATTTCATCATCTACATCCATAGATACTGCAAATCGACCAGATTTATCAGTATATAGGCGAACCCAAACCTTTTCACCAACTTGAGGACGTCCACGCATCTCAGCATGTGGCATAAAGATACCACGCTCAGTGCCAACCTCAACGAAACAGCCAAAGTTTGTAGTGTTGATTACCTCAACATAGCCAATTTGACCTACCTTCATCGCAGGTAAACGCATAGACGCAGTTAAACGTCCTTTTGGATCGCGATATAAAAATACCTCTACCTCATCACCAATAGCAACTGGAGATGTTTGTTGATCCTTATGAAGCAAAATATCATCATTTGTATTGCCTGTTTGACCATCTAGAAAGGCCCCTTGGTCACTAGTACGCAATACTTTTAATGTGGCAATTGTATTTTCCAACAATTCTGTAGCCATATTATACTCCTTCAAATGGAACTCGAACTGCATCATTCCACAATTCTTCTAAACCGTAGAATTCGCGCAATTCATCACCACCAAAGACATGACAAATAACATCGCCAAAATCAAGTAAAATCCATTCCCCTTCACGGTAACCTTCTCTGTGGTTGACTGTCATGCCCAATTCTGCTGCTTTGTCTTCCATTTCATCAGCAATACTTTGAGATTGCTTGATATTGTTCGCACTAGCAATTAGGAAGTAATCACCTAACATAGATACACCTTCTAAATCGAGGATTTCAATATCTCTACCTTTTTTATCGAAAGCAGCTTGTGCTAATTGTAATACGATTTCTTTAATTTCTTCTTTATTTTTCATACTATTCCCCTTTTATCGTTTTTTACTACTCTCATCACCAGGTTCTGTTGGCTTTGTAATAGTCCCACCATTATGTTCTGATTCTGGTGCAACCTTGGCTGTACTATTAGTTGGAGCTGTTACAAATTGTGTCATTTCATTAGCTGGTAAATTTCCCATCGTAATGCCTACTAATCGTTGTGCTTCCGTAGGATTTACCTTCCAATATGTCATATCTCCTACTAGCTCTTTTTCTCCAGGAAGAATATAGAAGTGGATTTCTTCCTTATTGATTTTGCTAGCATTATATACAAGCTTAATAGCATCTAATGTGGAAATATTGCTATCATAATGATTCCAAATACGCCAAATATGCCATGCATTTGTTAAGAAGAATGCATTATGCTCTTCTTCTACCCAAAGTTTTAAAAAGCGTTCTTGTCGTTGTACACGCGTAAATGTATCATGTTTTGAATCAGAATATCGTAAATAAGCCAATGCTTTATCACTATCTAATGTTTGATAGCCTCGTTGCAAATCGATATCTTTATTTCCATCTGCATCTACGTGTTCCATATTTTGTTCTACATAGATTTGTTGATTTCCTAATACATCATTCGTTTTTTTGAAAGCATTTTGGTTAACGACAACATAATATGGTATAGAAATATGGAACATATCTTCAATAACAGCTTTTGTTAAATCAATACCACCTTTTTCATAGATGCTATTGAGCATTGTTGCATCAGTCTGATCTCTGTTATCAATTTTACTATTACTAGGGATGCCAATAACATCCATAGTCTTTTGATCTAAATTAATAGATAACAAGAATAAGCTATCACTTTGACTTGGATTATTATCATCAGTACCGACAACAAGAATATATAATGGTTTATCTAAGCCTTTTTGCTCTACAGATACAGTATTACCATCTTGTTTATTTCCATTATCTCCAGATGCATCAGTTGATTCGGTAGTACCTACAATAGCTCTATATGCATAAGATACGCCAGTATACAAACCGTATCCTATACCGCCAAGTAATGCTACTACTACAATAATAGCTAATATAATTCTAGGCCATTTAACAGATGACTTTTGTTGACGTCTTCTTCTTCGACGGCGAGCTCTTGCTCGTTCACGTTCTTCCATATATAAACTCCATTATTTACAAGATTGTAACACATCATTACGACCAAGAATGGTCAAAGGATAAATAGATTGTTTTTGCTCAATAAGATGAATAATAGTGTTATCAAAACCAAGTAATACAGCTTTATCTAAATTTTGATCCGCAACTTTACGCAATTCATCAACACCTGGGAAATCTCGATTAGGTTCTATATAGTCTGCTAAGAATATAACTTTATCTAGTTTAGACATATGTACCTTACCAGTCGTATGAACCCTAATGGCTTCCAAAAGCTCATTATCAGATATGGAAAATTCTTGTTTAGCACGAATCATACCGGCTAGTCCATGTAAAAGATTACCATTGCTTAATAATTCTTGATCAGCCTCATAAGATTCAGCACTAACTAGCTTTTGCATTTCCTTCAGCGAAAGCTCCTTTGCGCAATCATGCAACAATGCGGCTAATCTAGCCTTTTCCACATCAACGCCATAAAGCTCAGCTAAATGAGTGGCTGATTCAACAACGCCAAGAGTATGCTTAAAACGTTTTTTACTCAACCATTGACTCACGCTAACTTGTATTTCATCAAATGATAACATCCTTTATTCCTTCCCATAAATATGGTTTTCTTCTATATACTCCACTACACATTTAGGCAACATGTACCGAACAGTTTTTCCAGAACGTAACCGCTCTCGCAAATACGTAGCAGATAATTTCATCTCAGGAACCTCCATAAGATGTATTTTTTCTCGTGCTTTTGGTCCTAAAATATCTAATGTTTCATCAATAGCACTAGATCCATCAGGTCTTGTAGCGCCAATAAAGTGGACCTCATCTAATAATTCCTCAATAAATTTCCACGTTGGCAACGCACGAATTGTATCGGTTCCAGCTATAAAGTAAAATTCAACATTTGGTCCATAGATCACCTTAAAATGTTGAATCGTATCAACTGTATACGAAGGGCCTTCTCGACGCATTTCTACATCAGAAATTTCAAAATTTGGATTATCTGACACAGCCGCTGCTGTCATAGCATATCGATGATGGCTATCTATTACATCATGTTGCTTATGAGGTGGTATCCGTGCTGGCACAAAAATAACCTTCTCAAGGTTAAAACTTTCACAAGCCACTTCAGCAATCATTAGATGCCCTAAATGGATAGGATTAAATGTTCCACCTATGATACCTATACGACGTTTCTCTACCATAATAATGTCACACCCTTAATGACAATGACACAAATAATGATAAATAAGAGCAGTGCTTTTCCATAGGATATCCATTCGTATCGACCTTTTGGGGTATGAATATATCTGTAGTATGCCCTTATTAAGTAATATACTGTCTTCACTTTCGAACTTGGCCTTCTCCAAATACAAAGTATTTATATGATGTTAGTGCTTGTAATCCCATTGGCCCACGAGCATGGAGCTTTTGAGTACTAATACCGATTTCAGCACCAAAACCAAATTCAAAACCATCAGTAAAACGCGTAGAAGCATTATGATACACAGTAGAACAATCTACTAAGTTCATGAATACTCTTGCACGCATCGGCTCATCTGTTACGATAGCCTCTGAGTGATGTGTAGAATAACAATTAACATGATTAATGGCTTCTTCAAGATTTTCAACAATACGTACATTTAAGTCCATATCGTTATATTCAGTATGGAAGGAATCATCTGTTAAAGGAATTGTATTCTCCATATATTGAGCTACAGCTGTATCACCGTGAATTCGGACACCATATTCTTGTAGAGCCTCATCAAGACGTGGTAAAAACTCACCGGCCACCGCTTGGTGAACTAGCAATGTTTCCATAGAGTTACATACAGACGGACGTTGTACCTTTGCATTGATTGCAATTTCTAATGCCATATCGAGATTAGCATATTCATCTATATATGTATGACATACACCACTACCAGTTTCAATAACAGGAATACTACTTTCATCTACAACACGACGAATCAGTCCGGCTCCACCACGAGGAATGATGACATCAATATATTCACGTTGGTGCAATAATACACCAACCATATCCCGATCAAGAACTTCCACAAGTTGAATAGCATCTGGCGTAATACCTAAAGATTCTAAGGTATTACGCATAATAGTCACGATAATTTGGTTGGTATGGAATGCCTCTTTACCACCTCGCAGTATCGTAGCATTCGATGTTTTTAAACAAAGCACACCAGCATCAATTGTTACATTTGGACGAGCCTCAAAAATAATGCCAATAACACCAAAAGGTACCGCTCTTTTTTCAATAGTCAAACCGTTAGGCCGTGTAATTGTTTCTATAACCGAACCTACTGGACTTTCAAGAGCAGCTACTTGACGAACACCTTCTGCCATTTGAGAAATACGGCTAGGTGTCAATGTTAGTCGATCTATCATGGTTTGAGGCACATTATAATCACCAGATTTATCTAAGTCTAACTGATTAGCAGCCATAATTTCATCGGCTTGTGCTTCTACAGCATCAGCGATTGCTAATAATGCAGAATCTAATGTACCTTGATCAATTTGAGCTAATTCAAAGGATGCCGCTTTAGCTCTTTGACCCATATCTTTACAAATTTCTTCATACTGGTTCATAGGATATCCTCAATGTAATAAAACTAGATTATTACGATGTACTGCTTCATCATAGGTTGTATTAATACCTAAAATTTGAGCTATATCATTTGTATTATGACCTTTAATGGCCTTCATATCTTCGATGCCATAGTTGATAAGTCCACGGCCAATTTCTTTACCATCATGATAAATAGAAATTGTATCACCAGGTCCAAATGACCCATCTACATCAATAATACCAGCTGGTAAAATGCTTGCCCCTTTATCTAATACAGCACGTGCACAACCATCATCAATAGTGATTGACCCTTTCAATCGTTTACCAAAGGCAAGCCAATGATGTTTACCTGATAGCCCAGCATCATGCGCTTCAAAGAGAGTACCAATTTGTTCGCCCTTACATACACGACGAATAGAATCTTCCACTTCACCAGATGTGATTACCATCGGTACGCCTGAGTTTGTAGCCATATGAGCTGCTTTAATTTTAGTATACATACCACCAGTACCCATGTTAGATCCTGCTCCACCTGCAATAGCATAGGTTTCATCAGTAATTTCAGAAACTGTTTCTATTAATGTAGCATCTGGATGAGTAGCTGGATTAGCTGTATATAATCCTTCAATATCAGACAAAATAATGAGCAAATCAGCATCTACAATACCTGCTACGGTAGCAGATAAAGTATCATTATCTCCGATTTTAAATTCTTCAATGGCAACCACGTCATTTTCATTAATGATAGGAATAACATTGAGTTGCAATAACGTATGTAATGTATTACGTAAATTAAGATAACTATGACGACCAGTACAATCTTCTTTTGTTAAAAGAATTTGACCTACTGTACGACCATATTCACGAAACATACGCTCATACATATGAATAAGGATGCCTTGTCCTACTGCTGCTGCAGCTTGTTTTAATACAAGGTCTCTAGGTTTTTCCTTAAATCCTAAAGGGGCCAGTCCAGCACCTGTTGCACCAGAAGAAACGAGGATAACCTCTTTACCTTGGTTAGCTAAATCTGATAGTTGGCGTACTAATCGTTCAATGCGTTCTAGGTTTAAATGACCATTAGCATAACAAAGCGTACTACTGCCTACTTTAACTACTATTCTTTTTGCGTTGATGATAGCACTGCGCATAGAATAACCTCCTAGGGCTAACAGGTTATGTAGACCCCCATATAATACATGTTAGTAATATGACGATTTATTTAGGTAGAATAATTTTTGGTTCTTTTTTAGCTTTATATAATACACCGTTAAAGCCGATAACTTGGACTAATTCGGCACCAAGCATATCAGCTAACTCTTGGAAAATCGTCTTATCTTCAGGGCTATTGTTGAGTAATTTTACCTTGATTAATTCACGAGCCATTAATGCTGCGCGAGCACTATCAATAACACTATTTTCTAAACCATTTTTACCAATTTGAACTACTGGTGGCATTGTTGCTGCCAAAGAACGTAAATACCGTTTTTGTTTTCCTGTCATTATTACTCCTACTCTTGGAATGTAAAGCGTTGATCGCCAATCACAACTTCATCACCGTCTTTACAACCTTTTTCCTTCAATTTAGCATCGAGCTCCATAAAACGCCAAATGCGTTGGAATCTACGAAGAGATTGATCATCACTTAAGTTTGTCATTGCCACTAAGCGTTCAATACGTTTACCTGTAATATAGAATGCAGCATCATCACCACGTGTAATAACGAATTCCACATCAGGTTTTGCTTCGTATACTACTGTATCATCAGTTGCTTCCGGTTCTGGCTCATAATTTTCTACATAGTAGTAAGCTCGTTCCATAAGCTCTGGTAAACCTTCACCACTTAATGCATTGATAAGGAATACTTCATATCCTTTATCTTCAAAATATTTTTTTGTATCAGGAATTGTTGTATCATCAAAGACCATATCAATCTTATTGAGTGCAACAATTTGTTTTTTATTGGCTAATTTTTCAGAATATTTACGAAGTTCTTCATTAATAGCATCAAAATCAACCTTTGGATCGCGCCCCTCCATACCAGATACATCAAGGACGTGAATTAAAATATTAGTCCGTTCTACGTGGCGCAAGAAGTTATGCCCTAGGCCAACACCTTCGCTAGCCCCTTCAATAAGGCCTGGAATATCGGCTAATACAAAACTGCGATCTCCAGAGATTGTTACTACCCCAAGTACAGGTGTCAATGTAGTAAAGTGGTAAGCAGCTACCTCTGGTTGTGCTTTGGAAACCTTACGTAAAATACTAGACTTACCAACAGATGGATAGCCTAATAGTCCAACATCTGCCAATACTTTAAGCTCTAGTTGTAACCAGAACTCTTCACCAGGTTCACCCTTTTCTGCAAATGTAGGTGCACGGTTAGCACTTGTTTGGAAGCGTGCATTACCACGGCCACCACGACCACCTTTAGCAATAACAAAAGTATCGCCGTCGTTAACGAGGTCACAGAAAATTTTACCTGTTTCTTCTTCTTTAATTACAGTACCCAATGGAACCGGGATAATAAGTGGCTCAGAACCGCGACCATGCTTATTGGAGCTTTCACCATTACCACCAGCAGGTGCCTTAAACTGACGTTTATATCTAAAGTCTACAAGAGTATTAATATTCTTGTCCGCTTTAAAAATAACGTCTGCCCCTTTACCACCATCGCCGCCACTAGGGCCGCCATTTGGCACGTATTTCTCACGGCGGAAGCTAGACATGCCGTCCCCACCGTCACCGGCCTTAACAAAGACACGCGCTCTATCTATAAACATACTTTAACTCCTATGCATTATTGCTGTAATAACTCTAATGCTTTTTTAATTTGAATATCATCTAATGTACTAGATGGATTTACACCTTTTGGTAAATCCAGTTCTACATCAGGTTTAATACCAATGCCGTCAATAACACGGTCATTTGGCGTATGGTATTTAGCAATAGTTACCTTAACACCTTCATTATCAAGGCTAGGGTAAATAGTTTGAACTGTACCCTTACCATATGTATTAGTACCTAAAATAGTACCTAGTTTACGGTCTTGAATAGCACCAGCTATAATTTCAGATGCACTAGCAGACCCTTTGTTAACAAGAACTACTAATGGCATTGCTACGTCTGGACCATTAGACTTATAAACCTCTTTTTTCCCAGCTCTATTTTGTACGGTTACTAATGTTCCTGGAGGCATAATATAGTTAGAAATCTTTTCTGTAGTAGATAATAACCCACCAGGATTATCTCGAAGGTCTAAAATTAGTTCCTTCATACCTTGAGATTGCAATTCTTTAAATTGTGTTTCAAAATCATCAGCCGTATTTTCAGCAAATTGACTAATACGAATATACCCTACTGTACTTGTGAGCATTTTGCTTTTAACAGTAGGTAACACAATGGATTCACGGGTAATATCAAAGTGTAATTTTTCACCATTACGCTCTATATCAAGGGCGACAACGGTACCAGCCTCGCCGCGAATTCGAGAGGATGCATCTTCTACAGTAATATCGCTTGTGGATTGACCATCAATAGCAATAATATGATCACCAGGTTTTATGCCCGCTTTGAAAGCTGGTTGATCTTCCATAATACTAACTGCATATAAACCTTTATCATCATGACCAAGAACCATGCCTACACCTGCATAAGTGCCAGATGTTTGCATTTTCATGGACTTAAATTCGTCAGCATCTAAATAAATACTATGGGGCTCTCCCAAAGAGCCAATTAAGCCTTTAAGCATACCATCATAAAGGGTAGCTTTAGACATCGGTGTCATAAAGACTTGACTCGCAGCATAGTAGGCTACAAATAGTCTTGGTAATCCCCAGAATGAACCAGATAAGTACCAAAACGTAAGCCACATAATAACGATGCCGGAGCCTATATATTTCAATAGACTCCATAACACCGTACGTGTATCAAATTTCATATTATAAATATCCCATAGGATCAACAGGATCCCCACTT
>OGCY01000409.1_pt1 | contig 12252 bp, 12 predicted proteins | sample 1570311 | NCBI WGS metagenome assembly OGCY01 (sample SAMEA2582165, study PRJEB24529) | metagenome | biome: Human gut stool | place: China | collected 2011
TCCATATCCACCCATGATCTTCGCTTCATCACGGACACCGATCTGGCGTAATTCGATTCGGGTGCGGAATACTGCTGCAAGATCTTTTACCAGTTCACGGAAATCAATTCTTCCGTCCGCTGTAAAATAGAATAACAGCTTATTATTATCAAATGTGTACTCTGCCTCCACAAGCTTCATATCCAGTTTGTGTTTTGCGATTTTCTCCAGACAGATCTTAAATGCCTCTTTTTCCTTTTCGCGGTTCTTTTCTGCCTGTTTTTCATCCTGCTCGGTTGCAATGCGGATGACCGGCTTCAATGGCTGGATGACGCTCTCCTCGGACACTTCCCTTGGATCTGTCATGACAGTTCCCATTTCAACGCCGCGCGCGGTCTCCACGATCGCATGCATACCTGCTTTTAACTGTAACTTTCCAGGTCCGAAATAGTATATTTTACCTGCATTCCGGAAACGGATTCCTACTACTTTTACCATTCTAGTTCTCCTTAATTGTCAGCAGTAATAACTCAATTACCAGATCAAAGTTTACGTTTGCGTCCAGACGGATCTGGGCTTTACGCAAAGCTTCCAAAATACTGTTGATTCCATTGTAAGAGCTTTTTTCTGCCTGTCTTTTTATGTCGTAGACCTCATCCTTAAAAATAAGGCCATTTACGTCACCTGTTGCTTTAAAATATAATACATCACGATACCAGATCATCATCAGATCAAAGTAATCGTTGATTTCCAATTTGTAATCTGCAATCTGCTTGACGGCTGCTGTCATCTCGTAAAGTTCAATGTCATCGAGACGTTTCATCAATTGCAGCGCGCTCGCCTTCATCTCATTAAAATCGTCCGATGATGCAAGCTGGATTGCCTTTCCGACATTTCCCTGCGCGAATGCCACGCAGACATCTGCCTGATAGTCCGGGATCTGATATTTTTCCATCAGGAACTTTTTGATTTTCTCGTCCGGCACTACCTTAATATTAAGCGTAACACATCTCGATAAAATTGTCGGTAAAAATGTGTCCGCATTTGTCGTCAAAAGCATGATGATCGCATATGCCGGCGGCTCCTCGATTGTCTTAAGCAGTGCATTCTGCGCCTGCTGGTTCATCTTTTCCGCCTCATCGATAATGTAAATCTTGTGATCACTGCTGTAAGGCTTCACATCAATATCATTATTTACCTGTGTACGGATATCATCCACGGAAATTGTATTTGGCTTCTCATGGTTTACATAAATAATATCCGGCTGGTTATGTCCCAATGCCTGTTTGCAGGAATGGCACTCCATGCATGCCTCTTTGCCATGTTTTTCACACTGCAAAGCCATTGCAAAAGCCTCTGCCAGCATCATTTTTCCCGATTTGTCCGGTCCGTTGATGATATATGCATGGGATACTTTATCCATTTCAATTGCATTTTGTAAATGCTCTATAATCTGCTCATGTCCGATAATATCTTTAAATCCTGCCATATGATGCTCCACTTCTGATATCAAAAAAACTTACGCTGTTACATTCTCTTTGTTCCGGCAGCCTGTATGTCCTGTCTCCTAAGTCAGTATATCCAGCAACAGTCCACGGATCTCACCGATCCTGCTCAAGATCGCAATGTGATCTTTCTCATCCTTCACCAGCTCCCTTGCGAGTTCATCCAGATTCGAATCGATCAGCCGGATCAGCCCGTATACCCTGTGCCGTCCCTTGCGGTCTAAGAAGTTCTCCCTCGAAAACTTATGGGAACGGTACACGACCTCGTTCAAAAAATCCTTGATCAGTCCGCGGTACTTTTTCATATCACGGATATCCATATGCTGTGCGATGCGGTTTCCCTGTGCCGTAATATCATTCATTAAAAGATCTACTTTTGCCTGAAGATCCGCATCGGTGATTGCACTTGCCAACGTAAACTTGAAACTTCCGTCGCCTGTTTCCGTCGTCACGGTATCCGGCACCTGCGTTACCTGTGCGATATTATTTACTTTAATGTCCACCCATGCTCACCTTCTTTCTCGCTATTCATCTTCCGGCTGCAAAAATGATTCCATGCAACCGTACTTACTCTGCTTACCGTCAGATTTTCTATCTGTCTGCAGGAATCAGCCCTCAATTTTCTTTTATCTGTCTTCAACGATCATCTCACGGATTTCTTTCTCCGTCTCATCCAGATCCTGATTGACAAATCTCCTTGTGATTCCGGCTTCTTTTAATTTTTCCTCTGAAAAATCTTTGGCATCTGCAAGAAATCTGCGGCACAGCTCCTCATACTTCGGATTCTCCTGCATCCGCTCCCTGCAAAGTGCCCGGCTCAAACGCTCGCCGTCCTCCACCTCTATATAAATCGGCACAACCTTGTCTTTTCCAAAGTAATCGCGTATCTTCAAATAGGATTCCAACGTTCCTATGATGAGATAATCCTGATTTTTCAAATCGATCTGGTCATCATTCACGGTAAAATACTTCCAGATTCCATGAACCGTATCGTAGGCGCGAAGCTCGATAATACGCCCCTCACGCTCTAATTGCTCCACTTTTTCCTCATCACAGAAAAAATATTCTACGCCGTTTTGTTCCCCTGCACGCATTGGTCTTGTCGTGTACGGAACAATGGTCTTTAACGCGAGACGTTCATCCCCAAGTATCTTTTTAAACAGGGTATCTTTTCCCGTGGAACTTTTTCCCATGATACAATATATTTTACCCATTTTTCCTGCCTCATTTAGTATAATATAGTCTTTAAAAATATACAATCTTTAGTATTCGCTCCTGCACTGCAGAAGTTCCTTCCACACGCAGTCCAAGCGATAAACATTCCTCAATATTATCCGCCAGACGCTTCGTAACAATCTCGCCCGGTACGATCAATGGGATTCCCGGTGGATACAGATAAATCGTGTCCGCGGACATTTGCTCCTTTGCCTCCTGTAAGAACACCTCTTTATATGGAAGCTCCTCTGCCTGATAAATCTGCATCTCGCGCGGATTTTTCTGATAGATTTTCTCAATAAAGGAATGATACGTCCCATTATCCGGCAGATTATTCAAAATTTTGCTTCCATTTGAAATGTCTTCCTGCGCCTTTGCATCGATCTCATGCAGTGCGCCTGCCAGACGCTCCAATCCTTCGTCCTCGTCCATCAGACTTGTCATTCCAAGAACATAATAACCGGAAACCATTTCCATCTGCAAATGATATTTCTGCAAAAGGATCTGGTGCAGTTCCTCCCCTGTCATACCGGCTTTGTCTGCAAAAATCACAAGCTTGGAATCATCCCAGTCGCAGGCTTCCTCGATACTTAAATCCTCATTCTGCATCACGTGCAGATACTTTAAATCTGCTGTTTTTTTATAAAAATCCATCAGCCGGATGCGGTAATCCGTAAAAAGTTTCTGCCCGTTTTCTGTGACCAGACGGATGCACGCCCGCCATAAAAATATAGGACGGCGAACTCGTCTCGTAAATGGAAAGATACCGTTCCACCCGCTTTTCATCGATCCGGTCAGAGGTCAGATGAAGCAGGGCTGTCTGTGTAAACGATGGCAATGTTTTATGTAAACTCATAATCACTGCATCTGCTCCGAGTTTTACGGCATTTTCCGGGAAACCGCCTCCGAATCCAAAATGCGCACCATGCGCTTCTTCCACAATGAGCGGGATTCCGTGCTCATTGCACACCTCTGCAATCTTTGCCACATCCGACACGATTCCCTCATAGGTTGGGGAAGTGAGGATCACTGCGACCGCATCCGGGTTTTCATATAGCGATTCCTGCACCTGCTCCGCTGTGATCTGCCCCTGAATTCCGTTTTCTGTAATGGGCGGATACAGATATTCGGTCTGTAATTCATTCATATATAATGCATGGTACACCGCTTTGTGACAATTTCTCGCAACCAGCACCTTGTCGCCACGCCTTGTAGCCGCGCTGATCGCAGCCAGCAGACCGCATGTACTTCCATTTACAAGGAAAAAACAGCGTTTCGAGCCATAAAGCTCTGCCCCGCGTTGCTGGGCTTCTTTTATAATGCCGGTTGCATGATGCAGATTGTCAAATCCATCGATCTCTGTAATGTCAATCTCATACGGATTGGGAAACGACAGACTTTTTCTTTTATGCCCCGGCATATGAAACGGATAATAATCCGACTGTGCATACTCATTCAATTCATCTGTCAAATACTTCATGTAAGTCTGCTCCTGATGTTTTTAGTATAGTATAACACACTTTACAATGTCTTTTCTATTATGATATATTATTTTAGATGCACTTAAGGACACACAATATTAAATAATTGCGAAACTCATAACCTAAATCTGAGTTCCGCAATTATCTAACATATACAATTCGGAGGTATAGCATGGAAAATGCGCTCGTGATCCTCTGTGGCGGTAACAGCACACGAATGGGAACCGATAAAGCTCTCCTGCCTTTTGGAGATAGCTGCTTAATTGAATATTTAGTGAAAAAATTTCAGCCGTATTTTTCCAAAATCTATCTCTCGGTGAAAATAAAGGGCGATTACGCCCATTTAAAACTTCCGGTAACGGAAATTCCGGATATCTATCCGAATCAGGGGCCAATGTCCGGCATCTTTTCCGGTCTGTCTATGATCGACGAGGACTGCGCTTTCTTTATGTCCGTAGACACTCCTTTTTTAGAGCCAAAAACAGGACTTGCGCTGCTCTCGGAACTTGGCGATGCAGATATCTGCACACTTGAGGGAAAAGCTTCCTATCTGGAAACGGCGACTGCTGCATATTCCAAAAACTGCATCACGACCATTGGGAAATGCCTGCTGCTGCACCAGTTGACGTTCAAAACGCTGCGCGAAAAATGCAGCACAAAATATGTGTCCGAGTCTTCGATCGCTGAATCTGCGCCAACGCCGATCGACATTCAGTACTATAATCTCGACACAAGGGATAATTACTATCATGCTCTTCGCATTTTAAGCGGCCTCGATCATCCGAACTCTTCCCAGGCACTGATCGAGTATTTCAAAGACACCAGAGATTTATTTCTGCATACAACACCTGTCATTTCCTTTGTCGCAAAACCGGGAACGATCATGACGCCTCTTATCGAAAGTCTGCTTCCTTTATTAGAGCGCGAGGGATTGAAAGTTGTGCACCTTATCAAAGAGGATTCCTCTGTGGTATTCAAAAATGTTTACTTTGAGCCGACACTGGAAAATCTGTCTTCCTCTCTCTCCGGTGCCGACCTCGTACTGACGGAAAACTTTGGTGCGGATGCGCCAAACAACATTGAAATCCTGCGAAAAGACTGGTCCGAGACTCCTCTGTGTGAGGAAAAAGATTTAATCGCGGTTTTTGCTGATTTTTCCTATCATCCGAAAACCTCTCTGCCAGTATTTGACCTTGGAAAATTAAAAAACATTGTCGCATTTCTGCGTGACTATCTAAGCAGACAATAAAAAATAATCTGTGGGCAAATGCATTTGCTCACTAAAAAATATCCCACAAAAGAGGCTGCCGCGGCAGCCTCTTATAAATAGCGGGAAAGATCCGGCATCCAGTCTCCAAAGAAAATCTCATCCCTGCACACCGCGTCCCAGATTGGATTTACAAAAGATAAAATCTGCCGCAATACTGTTTCCCAGGAAACATTTTCTCTCCCCTGCTTTCTTGCATACTTTTCCCAGCGTTTCTTCATATAAGTATAATCTTCGTAAGACGCAAGCATTTCTATCCGCTCCGTCTGCGGCGCTGTTTCCTCTTTTTTGCAAAGAAAAACGATCGTCTCATAAATATGCCGTCCGTCCACCGGCTCCTGCTTCAACAGATGAAACACGGTATCGTATGCCTCCATTGACGGAATCAGTTCCAGATAATTGATAATTGAAAAAATCTGCTCCGCCAGATACGTTTCCACCGGGAAATGCAGATAAGAAGCCGTCTTCTTTTCATAAAACACCGACTGTAACTGCTGTTTTTCCGGTTTTACCATGTCATAAACAAGAGGACTGATGCGAATGGTAAGCGGAACTTTCATTTCTTCCCATTCTCCAGTTATGTAAACCAGATAATCACTTTCCTCTTTTTCCAATGCATAATTCCAGCGGATGTGGTTATCCCTTTTTCTACAGATCTCCTCCGCAAAATCTGAGATCAATTTTTCATCCAGAGACGGTAAAGCTGCGCCGTTTTCCTGCCCATATACAAAATGAAGTGGCTTCTGCCACTCCTTTCTGTAGGCATCCGGACAAAAGCAATCCCTGTTCTTCAGCCATAAATTCTTCGCGAAATCCGTCTCCAGCACCTGAAACATCAGTGTCTCCTGTAAAAATGCCTCCAGCAGATCTGCAAATGGAATTTGATATTCTATGCTTTTTTCTTTTAACTGCTTTTTCGTAAGTAAGTTCTGTTCCATTAAAGCCAGACTCCAATCATATTCTGAACTTTTTTCACGACTTTACGCTCTTTTGCATAATACATCAGCTTTGCGATATCCTTCTTCGGATCTTTTATGTAAGCCATCAGTCCTTCTTTGAATCTTTCCCGATCCATCTTGTCCTCGTATTTTAAACATTCACAGATCAGTCTTTCCTTCTCAAAAATCCGGACTGTCACATCAGAAAGCTGTATTTCTGTCACTCCAAGCTCCAAAGTCTCCGGCTCTGCATACATCGGAATGATCTTCGGATAATCCATTTTAAAACGTGATTTGGAAGTATTCTTATCCACCGCAAGCCGCCAGCCATACGGTTTCTTTTTGATATAGCCATACGCATATAACGCATTTTCGAGATTCAGCACACAGTCCGGGAACAGCTTTGCCACAAGCTCCTCCTCCGTAAAATCACTGAGATGAACTGCATAATAACCGTTTTTTATGCGCAGAATATCCCCTTTTTCCACAAAATCAAGGATTCTGCGATAATCGATCCCCAGCTCTGCAAGCTGGCTCTTTTTTACAATTCCGCCATTATCTAAAATAAACTTTTTTACCTTATCCAGCAACAACTCTCTTTTTTCACTGACTGCATATGACTCCGACATGCTTTATCTCCATCTTCTGCGTCTTCTACGTTTTTTTCTGATTCTTCGTCTCTGATCTTTTCTGTCTCTACGAACGGCTCTGTTGTGTTTGATAATATAGTAATTATCGTAAAAACGTTTTAAGAAAAATAAAAGTACACCAAGCAAAATCACTGCAACAATGAGCAAAACCACAACAATCGGTTTCACCTGCACCGTGGAGACTGCTTCCTGTTTCTCCTCCTCGGTCGACTCATTGTCAAATGCGTAGCCCTCTACCACCACGCCGGTTGTCTTAATATCTGCTTTTCCTACATTTCTTCCCGCATAAGTATATGTGATGCTTCCTGCAATCTCCGGATCACTGTCGTTATATTCCACAGAAGATGAGGTATCTGAAAATTCTGCTGTTTTCGGCAGAACAATGACGGCATCTTTATCAAGCTCCACAAATGGTTCAATATTGTTCAGATTGCCATTATCCACCGTTGTCTCTGCGCTGTAATCCGTATCATTTTCTGCTACATTCAGCACCTGAAAATTGTCAAATGCATAATCAAATAAATTTACCGTATCAATAAACTGATTCGGTGACTGCGTGTCCATTACCACACAGATCAAAGTCATACCATCTTTTTCCGCGTAAGTCACAAGCGTGCTGTTTGCCGTCGCCGTGTATCCGGTCTTTCCGCCGACACAGTACGGATATAAATACTTACGGTTCGCATTGTGGTAGGTGCACAGCATATCGTGATGATTTCTTAACACCGTTTCCTCCGCATGCTTATTGGTCGGAGGGATCGTATACATCTTCGTCCCGATAATGATACGGAATGTCTCATTCTGATAAGCAGCCTGTGCGATCAGCGCCATGTCATGTGCCGTCGTATAATGATTCTCGTCCTGCAGACCATGTGGATTGGCAAAATGTGTGTTGGTACAGCCCAACTCTTTTGCCTTGGCATTCATCATATCCACAAAATTCTCTACTGTGCCGCCCACATGCTCTGCCACAGCGTAGGCACATTCGTTTGCCGACTCTAACATCACACCATACAGGCACTGCTCTAATGTCATCTGCTCGCCATAATCTCTGGCGATCCCGGAACCTTCTGTATTATTGATCGCGTCATCCGAAAATGTAACCATGTCGCTTAAGTTTCCATTTTCCAATGCTAAAAGCGTTGTCATGATCTTCGTGATACTCGCCGGATAATGCGCTTCATCACTGTTTTTCTCATAAAGGATCGTACCTGTGGATTCTTCCATTAAAATAACACTCGGCGAGAGTGTTTCCGGCGCATCCGGCCAGTAATCCGCCGCCTTGACATCCACTTTTCCAAGACAGGCAGTAGAAACTATCGTAAGAAGCAGGCATGCCGCCTTTTTCCATCTATTTTTAAACTTCATAAAAACTCCAAATCTATAGTAAATCTATTAATTTCGCACAATCCGTCCCATGTATACACAATTTTTGCAGATTGCGATCGCGTTATCAACATTATTAGTATAATAGTTGGAAAAAATACATGCAACCACTTTTCATCATTTTAAGACTTTATTAATTTGTCAGATTATGCAATGTGTGCTTGAAAGTTGGGGTTTTTTTATTGTAGAATGTAACTGATTGTTTTGCGCTTAGATATATTTGCTGCAAAAAATGAAAATACATTTTGAAAAAATATTAGTTTACATCATTAGAAAGGTTGTTTTATGAGATTAAGAAATATTCCCGGCGCGGATGACGCCATTTTAAATAGTGAATACTGCATTAAAAATCCAGAGGAGCAGAAAGGTCACTGGCAGGACTGCTTCGAGACAACACAGCCGCTTCATATCGAGATCGGCATGGGAAAAGGGCGTTTTATCATGGATATGGCTGCCCTGCACCCGGACATTAATTACATCGGCATTGAGCGTTACTCCAGCGTTCTTTTACGCGCATTGCAGAAAATGGAGCAGAATCCGCTTCCTAATATTAAGTTTATCTGCATGGACGCTGCCGATGTTGCAGAGGTTTTCGCCAAAGACGAAGTCGATCGTATTTACTTAAACTTCTCCGATCCCTGGCCGAAAGACCGACACGCGAAAAGACGTCTTACTTCGAGACAATTTTTTGCCCGTTATGACCAGATTTTGAAAAAAGAGGGACATCTGGAATTTAAGACTGACAATCAGGATCTTTTCACATTTTCATTAGAGGAAGTTCCGGAAGCCGGCTGGAAATTAGACGCTTACACCAGAGACTTACACCATGATCCTGTCTTAAACGAAGGAAACGTCATGACGGAATATGAAGAAAAGTTTTCCTCCAAGGGAAATCCGATCTGTAAATTGATCGCTTCAAGATAGAAAAAAAGCCCGGTACCAACGGTTTTACACCATTGATACCGGGCATTTTATTTATCCTTCAATTGCAATGTAACGTTTTTCCGGAACTGCTTTCTTCTGTTCTTTCGGAACGTCCAATGTCAGGATACCATTTTCGTATTTCGCATGAATATCTTCCTCTTTCATGTTCTCACCAACATAAAAGCTTCGGCTCATGCTGCCTGCATAACGTTCACGTCTGATGTATTTGTCATTCTTATCCTTCTCATCCTTGTCGAGTCCCTTCTCGGCACTGATAGTCAGGTATCCATCGTTCAACTCAAGATGAAGTTCATCTTTCTTAAATCCTGGAAGATCAATTGCTACTTCGTAGCCATTGTCTGTCTCCTTAACATCTGTCTTCATCATATTCTTTGCATGTTTGCCATACAATGTTCTATCAACATCCGGGAATGAAAAATTCATTAAATTGTCAAAATCATCAAATAAACTCTCTCCAAAAATACTAGGCATCAACATAAGTCATCTCTCCTTTTCTATCTGTCCACTTTTTTGTGGATATTCATATGCTCATTAACCTTGTTTCTTTGGAACTAACAGATTAAGGAACTCGGGGAATCTTTCTTTCTCTTTTGTTCCCTCTTCCTTTGTTCTGACTATGTTATACACCTGTTTGTTAGCACTGTCAATAGGTGAGTGCTAATTTTCTGTGAACTTTTTGTGAAATCTTGGAATTATTTATACATTTCAAAAGCATTGACTTTACTTCCCTCTGAAATCAGGAAATCAACTTCATAATAATGTGCGCTGCAGGCTTTTTCCCATGTGTGATAGTAAAGTTCTCTTCCTGATGCTGATATCATCTGTGCAACCAGATTTTCATACAAAAATCCAAGATTCGCCGGTAGTTTATCAGAAAGCAGCTTTGCGTAAACATCATTTTCTGTTACCGGACGATCTATAAACATCAGTGTAACAAACAATCCAGTATCCGCCAGATACAACTTATAGCTGTCAAAATCTTTCGTATCTGCCAGGCTTACCCTCGGATCTGTCGAATTATAGCATGGTAAAATTGTTTTTGAGTCAATCAACTCATACAATAATTCCTCAGCTTTTGTATTATTTTTCTTTCCAATGGATGATGTGATCCGGTATTTTCTTGAATCTTTTGATAACTGGGCAGGAATGGCATGGTATAATGCAGATATTCTTCCGGATACATCAATTTTTTTAAAATCATCTTCATACAAGGATATGATCTGCCTTTTTACCATATCAATTTCCGAAAAAATTTTTCCTTCCACATAGGCTTCTACTGCCTGCCTTGCCTGTGGGAAAAGCTGAACCTCATCAAATATAATTAACGATTCATGTTCATATAATGTCACTCCGGTTTCCGCCTTCAAGCAAAACCGCGTATTTGTCCGAATACTTCTCTTTCCATGCTGACAACTGGTCATATACTTTTCCTTATTTTGTTCTTTTCTTCAAAATTCTATTCTTCGAATTTGTGCTTTTCTTCAAGATTTTAAGCTGGATTCAAATACAAAAAAAGGCCGCAACCCAAGTAAAATCAAGGGTTTGCGACATAAAAAAAAGCACCGACCCCATAGCCTCTGCTATAAAACCGATACTTCTGTAATGCGCCACCAGGGGTTCGAACCCTGGACACCCTGATTAAGAGTCAGGTGCTCTGCCAGCTGAGCTAGTGGCGCATGTCTTTCAGCGACGAATGTTATTATATAATATAATTTTTAGAAATGCAACTATTTTTTTATAAAATCTTTTATTTTTGACAAGAAATTGTTTTTTATTTTTCATCCCAATATTTCATATTTATGTATTTTATGGTATTTTATAAATGCGGTGCAAAATTGTATACAACAAATTTATTTACATTGCAAATGCGTGGCATATTACTATGGCACATTTTTATAAGGAGGATTCACATGCGTGTTGAAGAACGACTATTAAAATATGTATCTTACTGGACGACTTCCGATGAGGAATGCAGACAAATTCCGTCGACTGACCGACAATTTGCGTTGGGAAAAGTTTTAGAGCAGGAATTACGGGAACTTGGTCTTGAAAAAGTTACACTGACCGACCACTGCTATGTCTACGGTCTGCTCCCTGCCACAAAAGGTTACGAGGAGAAAGCTGCAGTAGGCTTTATTTCCCATATGGATACTGCTCCTGATTTTTCCGGAGAAAATGTCAAACCACAGATTATTTCTAACTATGACGGCAAAGATGTTCTTTTAAAAGGATCAGGTGCTTATCTGAAAGTATCCGATTTTCCGACGCTTGAAACGTTAAAAGGACGCACACTAATCACAACAGACGGCACAACACTTCTTGGCGCTGATGACAAAGCCGGAGTTGCCGAGATCATGACCGCAGTGGAACAGATCATCACAGAAAAAATACCTCATGGCGACATCTGGATTGGCTTCACACCGGACGAAGAAGTCGGAAGCGGTGCTGATCTATTCGATCTTGACTATTTTAAAGCAAAATTTGCCTATACGGTTGACGGCGATTACGAAGGCGAAGTCGCCTACGAGAATTTCAATGCTGCAAGCGCTTCATTTGAGATCAACGGTGTCAATGTCCACCCTGGAGAGGCAAAAGATATTATGATCAACGCAGCTCTTGTCGGCTGTGAGATTGCATCTCTTCTCCCTGAAAACGAGACTCCAGCTCACACAGAAGGACGCGAGGGATTTTATCATCTTACTGATTTTAGCGGAGACATCGCCCATGCGAAGATTGACTACATTATCCGCGACCATGACAAAGCTTCTTTTGAAAAACGTCTCGATGTTTTACGCGGAATCGAAAAGAAGATGAACGAAAAATATCACGCTGACACGGTTAAGCTGAACATTACTCATTCTTACACCAATATGTTGGAAGTGATTG
>OGCY01000410.1_pt1 | contig 12250 bp, 11 predicted proteins | sample 1570311 | NCBI WGS metagenome assembly OGCY01 (sample SAMEA2582165, study PRJEB24529) | metagenome | biome: Human gut stool | place: China | collected 2011
TTGGCTCATAATTTTGTCCTTAAAAAACTGACGAGATTATACACCGATTTAGATGCAGGTTATAAGAATTTGTTATAAAAAACGACCGCACTTTGAAAACTAATCCAAAGTGCGGTCCATTTTTTAAGTATTTTATTTCAATAATTCACGGAGGGCTGAACCGATTTCAGCAAGACTTCTCACTGTCTTCACGCCTGCCGCTTCAAGAGCAGCAATCTTATCTTCTGCAGTCCCTTTTCCACCGCTGATAATCGCTCCTGCGTGTCCCATACGCTTACCTTTTGGTGCCGTCACGCCTGCGATATAAGCCACTACCGGTTTCGTCACATGAGATTTAATAAACGCTGCCGCTTCTTCTTCTGCAGAGCCACCGATTTCACCAATCATCACGATAGCTTCAGTTTCAGGATCTTCTTGGAAACGTTTGAGAATATCAATGAAGTTGGATCCTGGAATAGGATCGCCGCCGATCCCTACGCAAGTAGATTGACCAAAACCTTCATCTGTCGTTTGTTGTACCGCTTCATAGGTCAAAGTACCTGAGCGAGAAACAATCCCTACTCTGCCTTTTTTATGGATATTGCCCGGCATAATCCCAATCTTGCATTCATCTGGTGTAATCACACCTGGGCAATTCGGGCCGATCATCACGACACCCGTTTCATTTAATTTTTGTTTCACTAACAACATATCCAATGTTGGAATACCTTCTGTAATACAAACTACTAACTGAATACCTGCATCAATGGCTTCAAAAATTGCATCTTTACAAAATGGTGCCGGCACATAAATCATGGTTGCCGTAGCGCCCGTTGCTTTTACTGCTTCACGCACTGTATTAAATACTGGCAAACCTAAGTGCGTTGTTCCGCCTTTATTCGGTGAAATCCCACCGACTAACTTTGTGCCATAAGCCAGTGCTTGCTCGCAGTGAAATGTCCCTTGCGCACCGGTGAAACCTTGGCAAATTACTTTTGTCTCTTTATTAATTAAAATCGCCATGATTATTCTCCTTTTGCTGCTTTCACTGCAGCTTGTGCCGCTTCTTGTAAACTATGTGCGGTAATTAAATTAACACCGCTTTCTGCTAAAATTGCTCTACCTTGCTGCGCGTTGGTTCCTTCTAATCTAACCACAACGGGCACTTTTACGCCCACTTCTTTAATTGCCGCAATGACCCCTTCAGCAATAAGATCGCAGCGTACGATTCCACCAAAAATATTCACTAAGACAGATTTCACATTTTTATCAGTGAGAATAATTTTGAAGGCTTCAGCTACACGCTCTTTCGTTGCACCGCCACCAACATCAAGGAAGTTTGCAGGATTACCGCCATATAATTTCACGATATCCATAGTTCCCATGGCTAGTCCGGCACCATTAACCATACAGCCGATATCACCTTCTAAGGCGACATAATTGAGCTGATATTTTTCTGCTTCTGCTTCACGAGAATCACTTTGACTTAAATCGCGTAAGGCTAACAAATCAGGATGACGATAAAGTGAATTATCATCAATGCCTGCTTTCGCATCGAGACAAATTAAGTGACCTTCTTTCGTCACCACGAGAGGATTCACTTCAACTAAAGAAAAATCTTTTTCGATAAAAAGCTGCGATAATTTCACAAAAATAGCAGCAAATTGCTTATTTTGCTCGCCACTTAAACCGAGTTTAAAAGCTAATTCACGGCCTTGATATGGCATACCACCAACCAAAGGATCAATGGCGACTTTATGGATTAGCTCAGGTGTTTCTCTTGCCACATCTTCAATATTCATGCCACCAGCTGAAGATGCCATAAAAACAACTTTCTGTGAAGCACGATCAATCACCGCACCTAAGTAGAGTTCTTTATCAATCTGGCAAGTTTCTTCAATATAAATGCGATTAACGGGTTGGCCTTTTTTATCGGTTTGGAAGGTCACTAAATGTTGTCCAAGCCATTTATCTGCGAAAGCACGTGCTTCTTCTGTATTATGAACAAGCTTCACCCCACCTGCTTTTCCACGTCCACCTGCGTGAACTTGACATTTCGCTATCCAAACATCGCCATTCAGCTGAAAGAGCGCCATTTCAGCTTCATCTGCTGTTTGACATACGACACCTTCACTCACAGGCAGATCATATTGCTTAAAAAGCTGCTTGGCTTGGTACTCATGTAAATTCATATTTCCTTCCTATTTTGATGTTGTTTAGCGAAACAAACAAAAATTTGACCGCACTTTGTTTTAGCTCAAATTCGGGGGTTGCCCTTTCTATATTGAGTTATATACTGAGACAGAATAACCACAATTCATGTTAAGGATAACAACATGCAAACAAAAAAATCAAGCAATCTTGCGATTGCGCTCATTTGGTTTACTGCTGCTATTTCAATGGCAGAAATTCTCACCGGTACTTGGTTTGCTCCTCTAGGGTGGCAAAAAGGTTTAATTGCCATCGTCGTTGGGCACTTTATTGGGGGGTCGATGTTTTTCTGTGCAGGTTACATCGGTGCGAAAACCCAAAAAAGTGCCATGCAAACGGTACAAATATCATTTGGTGAAAAAGGTTCTGCCCTTTTCTCTTTACTCAATGCCATGCAACTGATGGGGTGGACTGCTGTCATGATTTATATGGGGGCTGAAGTCATTTCTATCTTAAATCAAACAGCTGATGCTTCCATCTTTCCATTCCTTACACTTGGCTTAGGCATACTCATCATACTTTGGTTACTACTCGGCTTCACTAAATTAGGTATCTTCAAAAGCCTCTCACTTGTCACCATGTTTTTACTGATGCTGTGGCTAAGTATTCAAGTAGCTAATAAGCCATTTATTGCCATGGACGTTGCGCAAAATATTAAATTTGGTACTGCTGTAGAAATTGCTGCCGTCATGCCACTTTCTTGGTTACCAGTAGTATCTGACCACACGAAGAACAGCGAAACACCATTTAAAACGACCGCACTTTCAACGCTGACTTATACCGCGACCAGCTGCTGGATGTATGCTCTCGGCTTAGGTGCAGCATTAGTGACCGGTAAATCTGAAATCTCACAAATTCTTTCTCTTGCAGGTGTAAGTGTTATCGGCGTATTAATTGTCATCGCCTCTACCATGATTAACACTGCACTTCCTGCCTATTCCACCGGTATGAGTTTAAATAATATTTTCCCTCAATTAAAAGTCACGCCAATCTCCGTACTTACCGTGATTGTGGGCATTATATTAGCCTCAACCTTACCAGTGACAGAATACGAACATTTCTTGTTCTTTATTGGTTCAGTATTCGCACCGATGATCGCCGTGCTTATCGCTGATTTCTTTGTGCTTAAACAGCATGATGTTAAAAAATCAGTTGATAGTGTTGGACTCGGCGTTTGGTTTGTCGGCTTCGTACTTTATCGTTTTCTTATGGCAAAAGGTTGGGAAAGCGATTTAGGTCTGACCTTCCCTGTTATCATCATTACCTTTATCTTAGCAATCTTAGTGCGCAAAATAGCTAAATAAAGATTGAATTTTAATGATAGAAAGGCGGGCATTCTTCCCGCCCTTTTATTCACATCAATGTAAAAAAGGCTTTACCCCTCAAAAGAGAAAAGCCTATGTGTTTAGATTTCTAATAATAAACGAGTTGGATCTTCTAATAAGTCTTTAATCGCCACTAAGAAACCGACTGATTCACGACCATCAATTAAACGGTGGTCATAAGATAAGGCTAAATACATCATCGGGCGAATCACCACTTGACCATCTACCGCAACTGGGCGATCTTTGATGGCATGCATGCCTAAAATTGCACTTTGCGGTGGATTGATAATTGGTGTAGACATTAAAGAACCAAATACGCCACCATTAGTAATGGTGAAGTTACCGCCTGTTAAATCTTCAACAGTTAATTTACCATCACGACCTTTTTCTGCGAGTGCCTTAATTTGTTTCTCAATATCCGCCATGCTCAGTTTATCGCAGTTGCGTAATACAGGTGTTACCAAACCACGCGGCGTTGAAACGGCAATGCTAATATCAAAATAGTTGTGATACACAATGTCATCACCGTCAATTGAAGCATTCACCTCAGGATAACGTTTTAGTGCTTCAACTACGGCTTTAATGTAGAAAGACATAAAGCCTAAACGTACACCATGTTGTTTCTCAAATTTCTCACCGTATGTTTTACGTAATTTCATAATCGGCTGCATATCCACTTCATTGAATGTAGTGAGCATTGCGGTGGTATTTTTCGCTTCTAATAAACGTTCCGCAATACGTTTACGTAAACGGGTCATTGGTACGCGTTTTTCTGAACGAGAGCTATATGCCACGGTGCTAATGGTATTCTGCTCTGTCGCCACATCTTGTTTCGCTTTTTGTGCATCACGTTTTGCCACTTCACGCGCAATATCTTCACGGGTAATACGACCACCCACACCTGAGCCTTGAATTTTCTCTGCATCTAAATCGTGTTCAGCTAATAAACGACGAATAGCTGGACCTTGATCTGCTGAATTATTGTGACTATTTTCAATGGCTGCTCTTTGACGATCAGCTGGTGTTGGTTCATTGTCTTTCACTGTTTCAGTTGAAATATCGCCCGCTTGTTGGGTTGAAAGTTTACCTAAAAGCTGTTTACTTACTACGGTTGCACCTTCGTCTTGAAGAATTTCAACTACTACACCATCGCTTAATGCTGGCACTTCAAGTACGACTTTATCTGTTTCGATTTCCACTAAAACTTCGTCACGTTTTACGGTCTCACCAACTTTTTTATGCCATGTTGCAACAGTTGCATCCGCAACGGATTCCGGTAAATCAGGAACAAGAATTTCGATTGTCATTTTATTTTCCTTCAAATTATTCTTTCTTTAAAAATTACTGAAATTTCGACCGCACTTTTACAGTGTCAGTGCATCTTCTACCAATTGTTTTTGCTGTTTGGTGTGTAAAGACATGTAGCCTACCGCTGGTGAAGCAGAGGCAGGACGACCTGCATATTTTAACTTCACATGCTCAGGAAGCGAGCTGTCAAAGTTATGCTTACTACAATACCAAGCCCCTTGGTTTAATGGCTCTTCTTGACACCATACATAATCCGTCACATGAGCATAAGGCTCTAGCGCTTTCTTCACATCTTCATGTGGATACGGATAAAGCTGTTCAATACGAATAATCGCCACATCTGTTTGGTTATTCGCACGACGTTGTTCCAAGAGATCGTAATACACTTTACCTGAGCATAGGACTACGCGTTTAACTTGTTTCGGATCGATGTTATCAATTTCACCAATGACTGTTTGGAATGTGCCATTTACTAATTCATCTAAACTTGACACGGCAAGTGGATGACGTAATAAAGATTTTGGTGAAATGCCAATTAATGGACGACGCATTTTACGGATCGCTTGACGACGTAACATGTGATAAACCTGTGCTGGAGTAGATGGAATACACACTTGCATATTCTGTTCTGCACAAAGTTGTAAATAACGTTCTAAACGAGCGGATGAGTGCTCTGGACCTTGGCCTTCATAACCATGTGGTAATAACATCACCAAGCCACACATTCTGCCCCATTTTTGTTCCCCAGAACTGATAAATTGGTCAATCACGATTTGTGCACCGTTTGCGAAGTCTCCAAACTGTGCTTCCCAAATGGTTAATGTTTTTGGATCTGTCGTCGCATAACCATATTCAAAAGCCAATACGGCTTCTTCGGATAATACTGAATCCCACACCTCAAAACGACCTTGGTTGGCGTGTAAATGTGTTAATGGTACATAACCTGTACCGTCATTTTGATTATGCACAACTGCATGGCGATGGAAGAACGTACCACGTCCCGAATCTTCACCCGATAAACGAACATTAGCGCCTTCATCTAATAAGGTTGCGTATGCCATAGTCTCTGCCATACCCCAATCAAACAATTTCTCGCCTTTAGCCATTTCACGGCGATCTGCATAGATTTTTTCTACACGAGGATGTGCACGCAATGTTTCTGGATATTCACTGACACGCTCCGCTAAAGTTTGGAAACGCTCTTGTGGGAATTTACTTTCGTAAGGAGATGTCCAGTCATAGTTGAGATATTGCAACCAATCCATTTGGGCGGTATCCATTTCTCGCCATTCTTTCACTACGCGATCGCCATTATCTAAGGCATCACGATAAAGATTCATCATTTCAATGGCGTCTTCTTCGGTAATCACCCCTTCAGCAATTAAACGATCTGCATAGACTTTACGTGGCGTTGGATGTTTTTTGATGATGCTATACATCATTGGTTGAGTGGCTAATGGTTCATCAGCCTCATTATGACCATGACGACGATAAGAAATCAGATCAATGAAAATATCGCGTTTGAATAAATTACGATATTCCACCGCCATTCTCGCGGCAAAAGCGACTGCTTCAGGATCATCACCATTCACATGAATAATCGGTGCCTGAATCATTTTTGCGATATCAGTACAATATTCTGTTGAGCGGGTGTCATTTGGGTTAGAGGTGGTAAAACCAATTTGGTTATTGATCACAATACGGATTGTTCCACCCACGGTATAACCACGCGCATTGGACATATTCAAGGTTTCTTGTACTACACCTTGTCCAGCTACCGCGGAATCCCCATGAACAGTAACCGCTAATACTTGATTACGCTCTGTATCGTTCTTTTTCGTTTGACGAGAACGTACCGCACCAATAACTACTGGGCTAACAATTTCTAAGTGCGACGGGTTAAATGCAAGGGTTAAATGTACACGACGATCACCAACTGCGAAGTCAGAAGAGAAACCTTGGTGGTATTTCACGTCACCTGTACGCTCGCCTGAATGTTTACCTGCAAACTCATCGAAAAGATCTTCTGGTTTCTTACCGAGCACGTTTACTAACATGTTTAAACGACCACGGTGTGCCATACCAAACACCACATCTTTTACGCCTTGTTTGCTCGCATGACGAATAATTTCTTTCATCAATGGAATAAAGGCATCACTTCCCTCTAAAGAGAAACGTTTTGCACCTGGGAATTTCGCACCAAGATAACGTTCTAAGCCATCTGCAGCGGTCAATTCGCTTAATAAATTAATTTTTTCTTCTTTGGTAAAGAGCGGTTTATTTAATTGGCTTTCTAATTTACTTTGTAGCCAATTTTTTTGCTCCATATCCTGAACATGCATAAACTCAAGACCAATTGAGCCACAATAGGTCTCTTTCAACATTTCAGCTAAATCACCTAATTTGATGTTATCACGATGATAGACATAGTGATTAATATTGAAGGTTTCATTGAGATCCTGTTCGGTAAAACCGTGATAACGGTAATCCAATTCAGGTACGGTGGAGATTTTCCAACGATAATAATTGATTGGGTCAAGTTTCGCTTCTAAATGACCGCGGAAGCGATAAGCATTGATAAATTGGAGGACTTTGACTAATTTTGCACTGGCTTCTGGATCGATGATCGTCACAGCTTCTGTTGTATTTTCTCTCGCTAAACGACGGAAATAATCACGGACTGGTGAATGTGGTTGCTCTACTGCGGTTGTTTTCGGCAATGCATCAAATGTGGCACGCCAGCTTTCATCGACTGAAGATGGATCTTCTAAATAACGTTCGTATAATTCCTCAATATACGATTGATTAGAACCACCTAAAGCGGTTGAAGCCAACCATTCATCAAAGGCATTGTTATGCTGCATATCTACCCCTTGTATTACATGATGTTGTCCGCCCATTATACATAGGATAAAAAAAGAAATAATCCTCAAATCACACTTTGTTACAATTTTGTGATCTACTTCAATAAAAAACCGCACATAAAGTGCGGTCCGTTTTATCTGAGTTTCTTAGAAACTTAAGAATGGAGTAATTTTTTCAATTGTAGCTTCACCGATACCATCAATATTTGAAAGCTCGGCAGCACTTTTGATTTTGCCCACTTTGTTACGGTAATCAATAATCGCTTGTGCTTTTTTCTCACCGATGCCAGAAAGTTTTTGTAGAGTTTCTGCATCAGCTTTATTGATATTTACTTTAGCAGAAGAAGCCACTTTCTCTTTAGCTGGCTCTTTTGTTGAAGTCGCTTTTTCTTTCACTTCTTTTACTTTATCTGCTGCTTTTGTTTTTGCGTCAGACGCTTTTTCTTTCGCATTATCTTTCACTGAATTTAATTTTTCAGTGGCTTTGTCTTTCATGGACGGTTGATTATTCTCAGTCGCTTTTTCTTTTAAAGCAGATGCTTTCTCTTTTACCGCATCTTTTGCAGAAGTTGCTTTATCTTTCATTGCATCTTTCGCGGATGTTGCTTTTTCTTTAGCTTCAGTTACTTTATCTAATGCATTTGATTTTGTTGAACTTGCACTATCTGTCATTGATTTAAGCTTATCATTTGCCGCATTTTTCACGTCAGCTTTTGTGCTTTCAACCATTGATTTTGAATTTGTTACAACATCTTCTTTTGTTGGCAATACAGATGTATTCGTTGCTAATGCAGAACCAGATACGGCTAATGCAAGAGATGTTAATGTTAAAAGTGATTTTAAAGATTTCATAAAAACTCCTGTTTTGTTATTAATAGGTGCGACAAGCAAACCTGTATGCTAAGACTTATCTTAAGAAAATTAGTTCAAAACAAAAAAACGCCCCAAATAAGGAGCGTCTTTAAATTTAATACTGACTAATCATCGCTTGAGAAGATAGAAAGTAATCTTAATAAGCTAATGAATAAGTTGTAAATTGACACATAAATACTCACTGTTGCACGAATATAGTTTGTTTCGCCACCGTGAATAATATTGCTGGTTTCATAAAGGATTGTCATTGTTGAGAACACCACAAACAATGCACTGATCCCTACCGCTAGTGCTGGGATTTGGAAGAAGAAGCTTGCCACAATCCCTAACAATAACACGATAAATAATGAGAAAATCGCGGTAGAAAGGAAAGACATATCTTTCTTCGTCGTTAGCACGTAAGCTGAACACGCAAAGAAGACGATGGCTGTACCTGCGAATGCAAGCATAATTAAATCTTCCATTCCTCTCGCCACATACATGTTTAAAATTGGCCCAATGGTATAGCCCATAAATCCAGTGAACGCGAATGCAGCCAAGATTCCCCATGCACTATTTGCTAAACGGTTTGTGACAAAAAGTAAACCATAAAAACCTACAAGTAACACGATAAGATTTGGATAAGGCAAGTTTAAGCTCATAGAGATATAAGCAACAACTGCCGAAAATGCCATCGTTAATCCCAATAAGAAATAGGTATTACGTAGCACTTTATGTGTGCTAAGTAGTGATTCTTCCTGTGAATTAACCACAATGCGAGATTGCATAAAAGCTCCTTATTTTACAAAGAATAAAGTTGATGAAACATCAATCCGTAAAGTAAGGGCTACAGCTAAAAAAGTCAATGGTAAATCAAGAATTTGTTTTAATTTTTAAATTTAAGAAGGTAAAAGTGCGGTTGATTTTGGTATGATGAATACACTAGCCAGATTACAACCTCATGACTAAAAAATATATGTTAATAGAGTTACTGCATAAAGAGTTAATAGACTATCCTACAATCATTAATATAAATGATGAAATTTATTTTATTAATGAACTTAGAAAAGCCAACATAGATGACATAAGATCTAACATAGATAAATTTATTTCTATATTAGAACAATTACAGATTTCGCATCAAGACAACGGTATATTTGAGGTGAATATTGAAAACATTCATATTTTCTTCAATTTTGTTTTTTGGATTAGAGAAATCCAAAATAAACTTGAACTAAGTTTAGACAAATATACTGATGGTTTTGACACTAACTTTGATGGAAGTATAAAAATCTAAACATTTATCTAAATAGCATGAATATATACTAGACATTAGTTATAGCACTTTACATCTAAGACAGCTTAAAAACATTCTACACTAACTTAATATTAAATCGCGAAGAAATAACTAAATATTATTCAAATACTTACCCAACATGAATTTTGTTATAACCTATTAATAATTAAAAATTTAACTTAGGGTATTTATATCTTCCCTTATTCTTTAAATACAAATCTTGATAACGTTTTTCTAATTCATCAACGTATCCTGTGAATAAAATCTCTTCAATATGGTCATGGTTAAAATAATATAAAGAGTCACCTTCTACACCAACAGGATAGACACATGCCGCATAATCAGTATACCCAGTTATGTTTTCCCTAGTTGAAACCGGATTTCTAACCACAATCATTAATTTGGTTTCTTTTTTATCATAATATTTCTTTAATACAACTACACTTCCTAATGGTAAAATATTCATTTACTTTCCTTAAACTCTAATTTTTTTAGAACATTATTTTCAACAAAAGCTTGATAACGTAGTTGGTATTCTACTTCATCATTATCAACATAACCCTGAAAACAGATTTCTTCAATCTGTTCTGAATTAAAATAAAACCTTTGTCCATCTACAGCTCCTACAATATGAGGACACCCGCAGTATTCAAAATACCCATTTTCTCCGTTCCATTTCCCTAAAACAACTCTATTAATGATAAGAATTTTATGATCTAAATCAGCGCCCTTCATTCGAATAATACTTCCGATAGGAAGTAGTTTTTTAGGTGAATCAATCATAAATAACTCCTTTAACAAAAAACATATACAATATAAAGATACTACCACCTGTTCCAAAACATATAAACCCTTTCGTGAAATACTCTGCATATGCACTCACACTCTTTCTAACCCCAATAGAAGCAAGCTTAACCATCTGGGGATAAGATAGCATTTGAAAAGTATGTATAAATAAAACAGATAATAAAAATACTAATTCATAAGAATATTTATAACTACTTTTAAAAGAAGGTAAATTTAGGATCAAATTAACTGTTATAAATAAAAGAACAAGTAATATACTAATAATTAATTTTTTCTTATAAATGGAAGAAATAAAAATTATTAAAGCAGAACCTAATATAAAAACAAACATTAAAATAAATCCTTGAGTGCTTTCCAGTTAAATTGAAGCTCACCTTCGGCCCCCAATAACCCTGTTGGAAGTTTTATATTACCACCAACCCCTACTGTTTCCTTGTTAGTATCAACGATTCCTTTGCCTCCAACCGATCCTGGAGAAACACCAAACTCAGTTCCAAGTTTACCGCATACCATCAATACAGAATCCTCTGTTCCTAAACATCCAGAAATCTCTCCCGCAATAGCTGCTGCCTGTGCACTTGCTTTAAATTCACCACCATATTTGCCATTTTTCCCCAGATATGCTTCTGAAATTAATTCAGCATCTGCGCTAAAAGTTTTAGCGGATCCTTTTATTTTTCCTATATCCCCTTTATACTCTCCTTCAAGAGAGGCTACAACTGCCTCACCCTTTAATCTAATCGAAGACTGATCAAACGAACCTTCTGCAGATACAGCACCGACTTTACTATCAACACTCCCATTTGGGTGTTTCATTTGCAAATCCATTAATGCCATACCACCCTTAGCTTTCCCGCTTTCATTTTTCATATCTAGTGATGCGCCACCTTGTGCTGTCACTAACTTCGTGTCGGCCTCCATTATCCCTGAAGAATGCTGAGAAACTAGGCTTGCCTCACCACTTACCGAAGAAACTTCACTTTCTGACTCTTGCTTAGCAGTATTCTGATCCGATTTATCTTTATCACTATCGCTACCATCTACTGATATTCCATCATTCAATCCGATATAAGCAGACTCCATCAAAATATTATCATTTGACATAACAACTATCTGTTCTTTCGTCATGATAATTTTGCTGCTACCTGCCATAAATGTAATGGCACCATCTACCATGGTAATTGAAGTATCCTTTCCAACTTGTAACGATAATTGTGTTTTTGCATCAAATGCCACTACATTAGCATCTGCATAGCGTGTGCCACTTACAGTTTCAAGCAAGTCTCCTGAATTCACAACTTTTACATCGTTACCTTCAGAGATAGTAACTGAACGCCCTTTGCCTACAGTAGTTGATTCTGTCTCTTTGACATTAAGTATTCGATTTTTACCAATTGTAGTAGAGTCATTCCCCGTCACATCTAAAGTACGGTTATTCCCCACCGAAGCGGTCTGGTCATTCAACACTTTCGTATTCATGTTCTTTTGAGCATGCAAATCAAGACGTTGATTGTTCGTCGCATCATCCATCATCAAACCATTATAACCACCACCTTTATAGGTTTGTGACATCAAGTTCATTTGTGTCTTCGCAGCTGGTAATGCAT
>OGCY01000414.1_pt1 | contig 12178 bp, 8 predicted proteins | sample 1570311 | NCBI WGS metagenome assembly OGCY01 (sample SAMEA2582165, study PRJEB24529) | metagenome | biome: Human gut stool | place: China | collected 2011
CATCTTCGCATGGAATGTCTTCTTCAATCATTCGATCAATAGCTTGCACTTGACCAAGGATTTTACGCAATCGACGATGTAGATTTTCTGAATCCATACATTGTTTCATAATACTCCTCCAATGGGCATGTTTTTATCATCTTTACTATTATACTCTATGTAAAGTTTATAATACAACTTAATAAGTATACTTCATATGCATAAAATCTACATATGTAGATATACGTTTGGTTGTAAATATTAAGACTTTCTCTTTTATATTATTATAATTCTTTTTATAGCCGCTATATAGCAAGGTCTATCCATATCTTCTTCTTGATTGATGTGATACAATACATTTAATACACATTATAGTAGTATATGTATATAAGGCGTTGTAGATACTGTTAGTTAATAACTGTATGTATACTATAGTCCTTTATGAAATAGGTGAAAGCAATGAAAGTGTTTCGCTACCTTCGAAATCTAGTGGTGTTCGTGGTGGTCATCATATTGGCCATATTTATATATGACGGATACCATAGCTTTCAAGGTACAGATCGTGAAAGTAAGGCTCACACAACTGTTGAAAAACGCATAGAACAAAGTGAAGATACCCTCAGCCGTACGGATCGTATCATACGAATATTTACATTTAAAGAAAAGGTAGAGGCGGCCCTTAATCAACGTGTTTCTAAAGAACATTGGGTGAAGGGGGATGTCATTCCAGAATATACAAAGAATGCACTTATCGCTATTGAGGATAAGCGGTACTATAAACATGGAGCTATTGATGTGCTCGGTATTATTCGCGCCTTTTATACCAATACTATAGCCGGTGAAACGGTAGAGGGTGGTAGTACTATTACACAACAAGTAGTAAAAAATCTCTTCCTTTCATCAAAACGCATCATGAGTCGTAAGGTAGAGGAAGCAATCCTTGCTAGTGAAATGGAACATTACTACTCGAAAGAAGAAATCCTCACCATGTATTTAAATACTGTATATTATGGTCATAATTACTATGGTATTTACGAAGCTGCTCATGGCTACTTTGGAACAAGTCCAAGCCGATTGACACTAGGCCAAAGTGCTATGCTAGCCGCCTTGCCTAACGCACCATCTTATTTGGATCCCTATACGAATTATAAAGGGGCTAAGGCTAGACAAAAATTAGTGCTTGAACAAATGGTAGACCAAGGCATGATTACACAAGCGGAAGCGGACTATGCATACCAACAAGAGTTGGGGCTGGTAGATGAATAATTGAATATATTTTTATAATCTCTGTTTGCTAATGAATAATTAATTGGCGAACAGAGATTTTTTTGCTACATTAGTAATAATAGATACATACATTTATAGAGAGTTTTGAGTATTAGGAGCATAATTATTGGATAATATTGAATTAAAGCAGTATGAGGAAGGCAATTTTTTATCTATTTATATTGGAGCAAAACCTATTATTAAGTTTGCTATGCTTCGATTGGAGAATTTTATATCCTATTATTTAAGAGGTCCTGGAGGATTAGATTATAAGTCTGAAGCACTTGATATTGATTCCTATGCCCGTGAAATCTTTTATGTTGAACAAACAGATGCTAATAAAATTGAAAACTGGATAGTTTACTACGATGATGAACATGATTGTATGACTGTAAGGCATTGTTTTTGGGATAAAGCGTTAGATAGAGATATTCTAATGGCAGATGAATCTTTAAGGGGGCAAGTAAGAGAAAAATATATCGTTGATAAAATTCCACATATTAGTAATCAAACTATTATTGGTGTAGATGAAACGGTAAAACATAATATTTTAAATAGTATAAATGATTTTGACGTAGCGATATCTGAAATAAGTGTATTGGAATTATTTAAAACTGTAGATTACTCTAGAGGTGATTATAAAATTACAAGGTCTTATGATTTAGATGTTCGTCTTGAAGCTATTATTCGTGAAGAGCAAAGCGGATTCTGTACAATTATAGAGAAAATTAAGTCTTTGATATTAGAAGTCTTAAAAGTGCAAATTGCTACAACTAATGATTATAAGATAGTATTAGATTACCAATTTTCACCTATTGATATTAAGTAAGAATAGAAAGTCCATCGTAAGAAATGAAGCTATGTCTAGTGTTAAATCACTGGATATAGCTTTTGTATTATATTAGTTCGGAATTGAAATATATTACCAAATTGAATAAAAACAATACTTGCATTTATAATTATGCAGGTGTATACTATTTTTTGTCAGAAAGAGGGAATGACCGGTGAGCTAGATGCCACGGTGCTTTCACAATTATCTGATATAATATTGATCATATGAGTTTAAATACATAGTAAGTCATATGAGTTTAAATACATAGTAAGTTTTTTATGAGGTGTTATTATGGGTAAAGCAAATAAAGTAGTACTCGCATATTCTGGTGGTTTAGACACATCTGTTATCATTCCTTGGTTAAAAGAAAATTATGGCGCTGAAGTTATTGCAGTGTGCGTAGACTTGGGCCAACCTGAGGATTATGATGCAGTTGAGAAAAAAGCAATCAAATCTGGTGCTTCTAAAGCGTACATCGTTGATGCTAAAGAAGAGTTCGTAAAAGATTATGTATGGCCAACAGTAAAAGCTGGTGCAGTTTATGAAGGTAAATATTTATTAGGTACATCCTTTGCTAGACCTTTAATCGGTAAAATCCTTGTAGATATTGCTAAAAAAGAAGGCGCTGATGCTATCGCTCACGGTGCGACTGGTAAAGGTAATGACCAAGTTCGTTTCGAACTTGCTATCAAAGCATTGGCTCCTAATATGAAAATCATCGCTCCTTGGAGAGAATGGGATTTGAAATCCAGAACAGACTGCATGGAATATGCAGCTAAACATGATATTCCAGTTGTAGCTACGAAATCCCATCCATATTCCATGGACCAAAACGTATGGCATTTGTCCCATGAAGGCGGCGATCTTGAAAATCCAGCAAATGCTCCTAAAGATGATGTGTACTTGGTAACACATACTCCTGAACAAGCTCCAGATGAAGCTGGTTATGTAACTGTATCCTTCAAAGATGGCGTACCTGTAGCAGTAGATGGCCAAGAAGGTACTCCATTACAATTGTTAGAAAAACTCAACGAAATCGGTGCACACTATGGCGTAGGCGTTGTAGATATCGTTGAAAATAGATTGGTAGGCATGAAATCCCGTGGCGTTTATGAAAACCCAGGTGGATCCATCATCATGTATGCTCACAGAGAACTTGAATACCTTTGCCTCGACAGAGCTACATACCACTACAAAGAACTTATTGCTAACAAATACGCTGAACTTGTATACGATGGCATGTGGTTCGCACCATTGATGTATGCTTTGCAAGCATTCGTTGATGAAACTCAAAAAACTGTAACTGGTGATGTAAAACTTAAATTGTACAAAGGCAACATCATTTCTGCTGGTGCTACATCTCCATACTCCTTGTACAGCGAAGATTTCGTAACATTCGAAGAAGATGATGTATACAACCAAGCTGATGCGGCTGGTTTCATCAACTTGTTCGGTTTACCTCTCAAAATTAATGCATTGATGAAAGAAAAGGCAGGTAAATAATGGCTAAATTGTGGGGCGGGCGTTTCACAAAAGGCACTGATAAAGCGGTAGAGGATTTTACATCCTCTATCGCTTTTGATGCGCGGATGTACGCCGAAGATATTGCAGGCAGTAAAGCACATGCTACAATGCTAGCAAAACAAAATATTATCTCCGACGCAGATCGGGATGCTATTGTTGAGGGATTAACAAAGATTAAAGGCCAAATCGATAAAGGGGAGTTCCCATTCTCCGTGGCTCTTGAAGATATTCATATGAATATTGAAAAGCGCCTAACAGATGATATTGGTGAAGCAGGTGGCCGTTTACATACAGGCCGTAGCCGTAATGACCAATGTGCAGTAGATTTGCACATGTACGTGCGTAAAGCCGTAGTAGAAATGGGCGAGCTTATCGTAGATATGCAAAAAGCCCTCATCGAAACAGCTGAAAAATACAGCGATGTTATCATGCCTGGCTATACGCATTTACAACGGGCACAGCCTGTATTATTTGGTCATCATATGATGGCATACTTCTCCATGCTAGAACGCGATTTTGACCGTTTATTGATGGTCTTCAAACATGCAGATATCATGCCACTTGGTGCAGGGGCCTTAGCTGGTTCTACATACGGCATTGATCAAACCTATACGCAAAAGCTACTCGGCTTCTCCCGTATTTACGAAAATAGTATGGATGCCGTATCCGACCGTGACTACGTGGTTGAGTTCTTATCCTTTGCGTCTCTTGTGATGATGCACTTGAGCCGCCTTAGCGAAGAATTGATTTTGTGGTCTACCAATGAGTTTAACTTCATTGAACTCGATGATGCTCATTGCACAGGCTCTAGCATTATGCCACAAAAGAAAAATCCTGACGTATGTGAACTTGTTCGTGGTAAAACAGGTCGTACCTATGGCCACTTGTTAGGTTTATTAACTACATTAAAAGGCTTGCCACTTACCTATAATAAAGATATGCAAGAGGATAAAGAGGGCATTTTTGATGCTATCGATACAGTACACTTTGCATTGTTCATTAATACAGCTATGATTCGCGGCATGAAGGTTAATGGTGCGCATATGAAAGCTGTCCTCGATGATGACTTCTCTAATGCTACAGATATGGCCGATTACCTTGCGAAAAAAGGTGTTCCATTCCGTGAAGCGCATGAAATCGTAGGTAATGCTGTACATCATTGCATTGAAAAAGGTTGCGTATTGCTTGATTTATCCGTTGAGGATTTCAAAGCTATATCCGACCATTTTGATGCAGATATCCTTGATGCTATTTCCATCGAAGCTTGCATAGCTGGCCGTAATAACTATTCTGGTACTGCTCCAGAATGTGTGGAAAGACAACGGAACAATGGTAAAGCTATTATCGCCGGAGAAGAAAAACAAATTGCTCAGTGGAAAGCAATTGTTGAATCTGTGCAAGCATAACTGATTTAGTAAGCCTAATGTTTTGATTTAGGGACACATCCTGTACAAGAGTAACATTCAGAGTAACAGTTACTTGTGATATTAAAATTTTAAGATCGATATACATATAAGTCTTATATTAAAGCGCTTTATATTAACCTTTAAGCTTATGTGTATATCGATTTTTTATTTATATGATAGATGATACCTAGAAAAAGAGTCATTCTAATTGATAAATTACTATTAAAATAGTGTAAATTTATGTACGCATACAGTGGACTGTGCAAAAATAATAGTCTTGTACTACGACACTATAACCATGATAGATAGTAAAAATCACATATATAAACAGAATAAAATAGGGTAAAAATATACTCTGTCATTATTAAAATGAGTTCTGTTCGTTTTAGATGATAAATTAACTATAATTTATTCAATTCGTGTAATAATGCTTGTCCGCCAATAAAGTACTTTCATTTTGAGTTCATAGGTGTTATTATTTAATTCGTAATAAGAATAACAACGGTAAATTCACATTCAAGCCCATCACAGCACGAACTGGATTTACTTAGCGGTATATTATATTTAAGTGAATTATGGACGAGAAAAAATTCACCTTTTGAAAGGGGATTGATACATGAAAACCACCGCTAAAAAAATGTCTGTATTCCAGCTAACCACAATGGTAGCAGCCAATATGCTAGGAGCTGGGATCATTATGTTACCAACTAATTTGGCTCAAGTTGGTACTATTTCAGTTTTATCTTGGCTCGTAACAGCTGTGGGTGCGCTTTTGTTAGCGTATATTTTTGCTCAAGCGGGTATGTTCTCCCAGATTAAGGGGGGCATGGGCGGTTATGCAGAACACCGCTTCGGTAAAACTGGACATTTTATGGCGAGCTATGCTTACAGCATATCTCTCATCATTGCTAATATCGCCATCGCGGTATCTGCCGTAGGTTATGGCGCAGCTTTCTTTGGTGTTGACCTCAATGCGACACAAACAAGCCAAGTAACAATTGTGCTTTTGTGGTTTGCAGCGATTTTGAACTTCCGTGGTAATCGCTTCACAGGTCGACTCAGCAACATGACTATTTGGGGCTCTATTGTGCCGGTTTTATTAATTGGTACAATCGGCTGGTATTGGTTTGACCCATCTATTTATTGGGCAGCGTGGAACCCAAATGATCTTCCGTTTTTTGATGCAATAAAACAATCCATTTCTCTCACTTTGTGGGGCTTCCTAGGATTTGAGTCCGCAGCGGCTAATGCTGATGCTGTTGAGAATCCAAAGAAAAACGTACCTATTGCAACTGTAGCAGGTACATTAGCAGTGGCGGTGGTTTACATCTTGTCCACAAACGTTATGGCCGGTATCGTGCCTAACATCGATTTGTTAAATTCTAATGCACCATTTGGTTTGACATTCGTATACATGTTCAATGATACAATTGCAAACATCGTGATGGCTGCAATGGTTATTTCTTGCTTTGGCGCTTTACTTTGCTGGCAATTCACATTGTCTCGCGTATTCAAAAGCGCAGCGGAACACGGTTACTTCCCTAAAGTATTCGCTCGTGTAAATAGTAAAGACGCTCCTGTTCGTGGCGTATTCATTTTACTCGCTGTTGAAACATTACTTACTTTGTTCACTGCAAGCGACTCCTTGCGTGAGCAATTTGAAATTTTAGTAAACTTAGCGGTTGTAACTAACGTAGTACCGTATGTATTGTGTATCTTAGCAGTACCTACAATGATGCGTATGGCTGGCGTAGCTGAAAGCCGTATTAAACGTTCCAACTACCTGTTCGGCGCAGGCGTTATCTACTGTTTATATGCAATCTACGCATGTGGCTTTGATGCTATGGTAGGTAGTGCAGTAGCGGTAAGCATCGGCTTCGTGATCTATGTTTTGCGTAAAGCGTGGGATACACGCAGAGCGCACCGCTTACAACAAAGTATCGATTAACTGAATATCTCTCGTCTTATTAGAGGCTGTTACTTAGTAACAGCCTCTTTTTTGTATTGTACGTAAGAGTGAGATAGCTATGGTAAGACAGGATTAATTTTACTTAGGCCTATTTTAGATCTTTAGAGATTCATATATATATATTCGGTCTTTTAGGGGTTTAAGATGTATAGATACTATATTTATATTAACCATATTTATAAATGGTGTAGTTATTAATTATAATTGATAGGTAGTTGATACAGGGATAAAAATTTTTTTTGTAGGTATGAAAAAAATTATGAGAAAATTACCATTATCACAATAATTAATATATATACAGTTGTATACAGTTAATACGGTAAAAAATCATATATATAAAGTGATTTATATAAGTTTATACATAAATAGAGACTTAATCACTAATCGATAATTTTTATTAGTATAAAAATTATATTGAAAATCTACGATGTACACATACCCCTAAGGGGTATGTGTATTGAAAACAGAGTATTAATATAGTATATTTATAATCGATAAAAACGAATGAACTAGTGAGTGTCGGTGTTCACCGAGCGTAAAAGAGGAAAATGGGTGTAAATCTCATACTATGCAAATAGCTGTAATGAGGAGCAAGATTTCATTATAGGGTCACTGGGAAACTGGGAAGGCCGAAATGTTGCGATGAATCTGAGTCAGAAAGCCTGCTCTAAATGCATGGTATTCATATACTGTGCTTAATTTAGGTTAGTCAGGCGACTAGCCTTTTTTGGTTTTTTCTGGCGACTATATTTTCCCTTATTTTCGGGTATTACTGCTGGGTTGAGCGGATGATAACATTAGTTTTCGTTTGATTTGTTGTTAGTATTTAGAGAGTTTAGGAGGCGCCTATGGGCAAACGCTTTGTCAAACAGTTGGGACAATTTATTGTGACCTTGTTTGGCATTACATTTTTGACATTTTGTCTCACCTATTTAGCACCAGGCGATCCAGTAACGATGCTACTAGAAACGGCAGATACTATCGTGTCTCAGGAGCTCATCGATGAGACTCGAGCTCAGCTTGGGTTAGATAAACCGTTTATAGTGCAATATGCGAACTGGGTTGTGAATGCAGCACAAGGTGACTTGGGGATGAGTTATTCGGCTAAAAAGCCAGTAGTAGATCGAATGATGGAGGCTTTACCGGGAACAGTAATGTTAGCGGGTACTGCTTTAGTATTCACTCTGCTTTATGCGTTGCCAGCAGGGATTATAAGCGCCTTAAATCGTAATAAGTGGATTGACTATTTGTTACGATCTGCTTCCTTCGTTGGTGTATCTATGCCATCGTTCTGGTTAGGTCTTGTACTTATTTATATCTTTGGTCTTAAACTAGGTCTCGTACCTATTGCTACATCTCGAGTGACGCCGATTGGTGTTATCTTGCCAGCTGTTACCTTAGCTGTCGTAGTTGGTTCTAAGTATATGCGTCAAGTACGACTCGTTATCCTTGAAGAAATGGAAAAGGATTACGTTATTGGTGCTCGTGCTCGTGGTGTGAGTGAGACAAAAATTTTATTCGGTCATATTCTGCCAAATGCAGTATTGCCACTCATCACTATTCTTGGTGTTCTCATGGGTTGGTTATTAGGCGGTGTAGCGGTCGTAGAAATGGTATTCTCTTGGCCTGGTCTAGGAAATATGGCAGTTTACGCTATTACCATGCGCGACTATCCATTGATCGAAGGCTTTGTATTGTGGGTTGCTTTAGCGTACATGTGCATCAATGCATTAATTGATGCATCATATATCTTATTAGACCCTAGATTGAAACGGGAGAGAGCATAATGGCAGAATTTATTCAAAAACATAAATTGTTCTCTTTCTATAGCAGCTTGATGATTCTCGTAGTTATCGTTGCTATCTTTGCGCCTTGGCTCGCACCTGGTGATGCTTTCACCTCGAATATGGGCCAAGCATTGCAAGCGCCAAGCAGTGAACATTGGTTTGGTACGGATAAATTGGGCCGTGATGTATTATCTCGCGTTATTTATGGTACTCAATTATCCTTGTTTATGGGTGTTACAATCGTAGTTATCATGGTGAGTATAGGGACAATCATCGGTGCTGCGGCAGGCTATTTCGGTGGTAAAGTTGAAATGGTGCTCATGCGTTTAGCAGACATCATGTTATCCTTCCCGGGTATCGTGTTGGCCATTGCTATTGCTGGTATCCTTGGTGGTAGTATTGTAAATACGATTTTGGCCTTATCTGTCGTAGGTTGGGCAAAATATGCTCGTATTGTACGTTCTATGACACTTAAGGTGCGTGGTGAGGAGTATGTAACGGCAGCTGTCATGATGGGTGCTAATACATCAACAATTATTAGACGTCATATTATTCCTAATATTATGCCTCTTGTTATTACTACAGGTGCACTAGATATTGGGGCGATTATGATTGAGGTAGCAGGTCTATCCTTCCTAGGCTTTGGTGCTCAGCCGCCAACACCAGAATGGGGCCTTATGCTCAATGAAGGCCGCCAGTACTTGCAAACGAGCCCATGGCTCATGGCATTCCCTGGTATGTCTATTCTTATCGTAGTGGCTATCTTTAACCTTTGGTCCGATTCCTTGCGTGACGTAGTGGATCCGAAGAACCAAGGGTAATCTATGAGATATATTCATTTTCTAGAACTGTCTTTTGTGAAAGTATCTAGGTGATTAGATTGTAATGTATGTTTTTTCCATCACTGACTGTGTGGGATTGTCATAGTCATGATGTGTAAATTATTATGTTTTGTATGTCATTGTACAAGGAGATTTTACATGAAAAAATCTTGGAAAAAAGCCCTCTTAGCAGGTCTTAGCATTGTAATGATGGGTTCCTTCATCGCAGGTTGTGGCTCCGATAATGGTGGTTCTGCAAATAAAGATGTATTGAAAGTAGGCGTAACTAACTTTGCCTCTACTTTAGAGCCTACGGAAAACTTCTTCGCTTGGGTTGTAATGCGCTATGGTGTAGGCGAAACATTATCTAAATTCGACGAGCAAATGAAACCTCAACCTTGGATTGCTTCTAAATGGGAAGTATCTCCAGACCATAAAACATGGACTTTTACTATCAACGATAAAGTAACATTCTCTAATGGTAAAAAAGTTGATGCAGCAGCTGTTAAAGCATCTATCGAACGAGCTTTTGAAAAATCCAATCGTGCAAAAACGTTCTTTGAATATGATTCCATCGAAGCAAATGGTCAACAATTGGTAATTCATACGACGAAAGAATATCCTAATATGCCTGGTCTTTTGGCTGACCCATTATTCTTAATTGTTGATGTCCAATCTGAAAAAGATGGTCGTAACTTCGCTAAAGAAGGTCCTATCGGTACAGGTCCGTACGTAGTTAAATCTTTCACAAAAGAACGGGCTGAAATGGTAGCGAATGATAAATACTGGGATGGTACAGTACCATTCAAATCTGTAGAAATTCCTTCTATCGATGACCCTAATACTCGTGCATTGAGCTTGCAATCTGGCGATATCGACATGGCTGTAAACATTGGCCCAGGCGAAATTGGCTTGTTCCAAGGCAATAATAAATTTAAAGTAGATGAAATTGCATCTCTTCGTGTTGTATTAGCACGTATCAACCAAAAAGGCGTTCTTGGTGACGACAAGGTTCGCGCTGCTGTCATTTCTGCAACAGATCGTAAGAGCTATGCAGATGTATTGTTAAAAGGTACATTTATTCCTGGCTCTGCTCCAATTCCTCCATCCATGGACTATGGATTCAATGAATTGAAAGATCCTAATGCATATAATCCTGAACGCTCTAAACAATTGTTAGCGGAAGACGGTTGGAAAGATACTGATGGCGATGGCATCCTTGATAAAGATGGTAAACCATTAACATTCAACTTCGTAGTATATAATTCTCGTGCTGAATTGCCACTTTATGCAGAAGCTGTTCAAGCTGACCTCAAAAAAGTGGGTATCGACATGAAAATTAAAACAGTTGACTATAACTTGATCGATAAAATGGGTCAAGATGGCGACTATGATATGCTTATTTCCAATATCGTAACAGCTAATACAGGCGATCCAATCTGGTTCTTGGCTAACTACTGGCATACAAATGACAATGGTTCCAACCCTCAAAACGGTTCTGGTTATTCCAATCCACAAGTTGACCAATTGTTAGATGCTGCTGAAACTGAATTCGATCCTGCAAAACGTCGTGACTATGCAATTCAAATTCAACAATTATTGATGAATGATGGCGCTGCATTGTTCTTAGGTTACCCTAAAACTAATATCGTTACTGGTTCTTACTTGAAAGGTGCTGTTATGTACCCAAGTGACTACTACTGGATTACTAATAAAATTACAAAATAATAAGGAGCTATAATGGCAGAAAACATACTAACTGTAGAGAACCTTAACATCGCGTACCAAGGTGTGCCTGCTGTTATGGATGTAAACTTTACCTTGGAACGCGGTAAGGTATTGACCATTGTAGGGGAATCTGGATCCGGTAAAACTACCGTGATCCGTGCCCTCATGGGTTTGTTGCCTATAGGTGGTGAGGTCACAGATGGTACCATGATCTTTAATGGTCAAGATCTTCGCACCCTATCTAAGTCAGAATGGAGGGCCATACGTGGTAAAGATATGGCCATGATTTTCCAAGATAGTGGTAGTGCTTTAGACCCAATAGTTCGCATTGGTAAACAGTTTAGAGAATTATTTAAATCTCATGTGGAAATTACCAATGATGAATGTGATCGACGAGCAATTGAGTTATTAGAATCTGTTTCTCTTCCTAATGGGGCAGATATATTACGTCGTTATCCTCACGAATTATCTGGTGGTCAACGCCAACGTGTAGGCATTGCTATGGCATTAGCGATGGATCCTGCGTTATTAATTGGTGATGAACCTACATCTGCTTTAGATGTAACAACACAATCACAAGTTGTTATGCAAATGCTAGAACTTGCTAAAGAGCATAATTCTGCTATCGTAATGGTTACGCATAACCTTGGTGTAGCGGCCTATATGTCCGACTATATTATCGTTATGAAAAAAGGTCGTGTCGTAGATGCTGGTACGCCTCAAGACATTTTGGAAAATCCATCTAATGAATATACGAAACAATTAAAAGATGCGGTACCAACATTGGGAGGAGGTCGTTACATTGACTAACTACGCTGTAGAATTAAAAAATGTATGTAAACGATTCCCACTTCCTACTGGTGGTG
>OGCY01000417.1_pt1 | contig 12133 bp, 20 predicted proteins | sample 1570311 | NCBI WGS metagenome assembly OGCY01 (sample SAMEA2582165, study PRJEB24529) | metagenome | biome: Human gut stool | place: China | collected 2011
ATATAGCCCTCTTCTGCAAGGAAATTAAGGCTGTCTACAAATTCCTGCTTTTCAATGCCTTCGTAACTGACCGCCTTTTCCACACTCCGGAGGGCATTGTATTTTTCCCGGAGCAGGTTTATTGTCGACAGCACCCTGCCATTGTTCATTGTAAAGTTGCCAGCCCGAAGCTGCCTTTTTTCTGTTTCTCTGCTCATCTTTTCGACCTCCTACTTCTTCAGCATAAGTTCCAGCATCTGATCCAGCTTTCTGTCCATCTTGTTCATTTCCCGTATAAAATCATCCTTCGTCAGATACTCTGCTTTGATCTGTTTGATATCAGTCCGGCATTCGTCAAAATCTTTTTCATGCACGTTCTTGGGTGTATAGTCTTCCCGAATCTGCCGGATGTCTTTTTTTAATTCCTCGGTGCTTTCTTTCAGATCTGTCTTAGTAACCCTCTCACTGTCTATCCTTCTGATCTCCTCTCCATGCTTGTCAACCTGACTCATGGTGCGTTTCAGAAAATATGTAATCACTCCAATTCCCAATGTAATTGCTGTAGTTATAATCCATTCGCTCATCCTCTCACCTCGCACAAAAAAAGATACACCTGCGTGTCTAACACAAGTGTATCTCCTAAATCATAAATATTAAAATAAAGCACTTAAGAAAATATATTCATTCTAAGAAGTCCGTAAGATTCATCTGACCATCTATCGGTCTGGCTTTTATCTCTTTTGCTTTGTCTAAAACTATATTGCGAATCCACGTTTCTGTCAATCCATATTTCAGAGCCAGTTCTTTGTAATTGCTTCCGTCAAACTCCTCTTTAATCAGTTCGTCACGAACTGTTTTTTCCAGACTTTCAATTTTCGGAATGTAAATGGAAGTGCCATTAAAAGCCCTCACGAGGCTCTTGAAAGCCTCCAGTCCAATCAGTTCCGCAAGCACTTTCTGCTCCTCGTCCAGATTTTCCATTTGCACCATTTCCAACAAATCCACTATGCCTCGCCTCTCTTTCTGGCACTTGCCACATATCTCTTTAAAATCTCAATCAGGTTATTTCCCTGTTCAAAAGTAATCCATGCAAATGGGTTCCTGGCAACGGCATCCGCACCAAACTCTTTTTTAATTACCGCACAAAGCCTGTCCCCCAACTGTACATCGTTTGGCACCTTATCACATTTTTTCAGTTCATACATGAGAAACCAGATTTTTTTCTGCTGACCGGATGTAACTCCTCCCGGTCTGGTCTCATGCTCCTTAGGCTTGCTGCTCCGTGGCTTTGGAGAGACAGTTTTCCCCTGCAGCTCTTCCAGACGTGCAATCACTGCACAAGCCTCCTGATATGTAAGGCTCTTGATGGAGTCTTTCCCTGTCACTCCGCCTACCAGCGCATGGAGTTCGTCCTCGCTTCCGGAAGCCTTGATACCAAGTGCATTGCCAATAGCATATATTTTTCTGATCTGGAATTGCTCTATTGTTATCATCTGCCTCTCCCTTCCGGTTACTTCCCTTTTTCAGCTTCCACAGTTACCTTGATTCCTTCATCCACAATAACGGCTGCCCGGATAATTTCAATAGCCTCCTGCGGTGTTCCTTTCCATTCTGCTGCTTTCAATATCTGCAATATCCATTCCCAGTTAATAATCTCAGCAGTGAGATATGCCCAGTCACTTGCTTCCTGCTCCGGAAGCCCAGCCAGCTTTATCAAGGTTTCTGTATCTTTTTCATACTTTCCTTTCAGCTTCTTTTTGAGTGTCCGCTGAATCTTCTCGTCTGCTGTTATTGCCTTGATGGTTTCATCCAGACTTCCTTCAGTGTAATTGCCAAGAAATATCATTGCAAACAGCCTCTTGCATGGATCTGTCATTTTGTAGGACGTATCCTCCTTCACAAATTCCTCAAATACATCACCCAGCAGCTTCTTAACCATTGTCATGGAAACCGGCTTCACAGTCTCACTGTTTCCGACCACCACCTTGGAATTATTGCTGCCCCAGTAATCAATAGTCTTCTTTTTGGTATCCTTCAGGTCATCTGTTGCAATTTTCTCGAACCATGCTTTGATCTCGTCAATCTCTGCTTTGATTACGCTCTGCTGGTTGGTCAGTTCCACCAATCGGTCAGCGTTTGCTTTGATTTCTGCCATATCATTCATCACTCAAACACCTCCGCAATCTTCCCAGCGCAGCTCCTGCAGATTTCAACTCCGCAGACCGTCTGTACATCATCTACCGTTCCGCAGTGGAAGCAGGTCGGCACGTGCTTGGAGATATGAATTCCCTCCTCGTCCGTTCTGATGTCAACCGGAACCCCCGGAAGAATACCGGTTTCCTGACGGATACCTCTCGGAAGAGTAATACCTCCACTTTTGGTCACTTTTTTTGTCGCATCCATCTTGTTTCCTCCTTTTTGATTTTTACTGATACAACCAGCTTATCCAGCCGATTCATGTGTACCATGTTTCCTTCGGAGAAAAGCACATAGAAGGCTCCATGAGCGTAATGGTATCCCATCACTGTCCGATATTCAGTTGTGAATTCATCCGCAAAGCCGACTTCGGCTCCAACCGGGTACCGTAGGATCGTCCACACAATCCTTGCTATCATGCTGTCCTCCTCTCCCACTCTGCATTTCATGGGCTTGTGACCATCACCTTACGGTGGCTGCATTAGGAGGGGCTTTTCGCCCCTTATGTAATTTTCCTGCCGTAGCAGTGTCCTTTGTCCGTTTTCTCAATCTTACAGATCAGTGTAAACACAGCCTCAATCTTCTCTTCCTCTGACAGCTTGTCACTGTCTAACTCGTAGATAAATAACATCCTGCCATTGTCCCTGATATAGACCGTCTGCTCTATATGACAGAGCATCTGTGGTGCCGTGTAGGTTTCTCCGAACCAGCGGATATTTCCTGCCGGACTGATTGTCCTTGGCTCAAAGTACATTTCTTCTCTTAAAACCATGCTGCACCTCCTTACTTTGGCTTCGTGTATCGGTACGTGGTACCGTCTTTTCTGGTTGCAACCATAATCTTGGCTTTACCGTCCCGGATCAGGCTTGCACACAGCATTGCCTCTTCCCATCCTTTCCGTATTTCCTCCGGAACCTTAGTTTCTGATTTTTCGTTCATTCCTTTCCCTTCCTGATAATCTTTGTCTTTCACACTTTCGCACCTCCCGTTCTTCCGTATGATTTCCACACCAATGGTCTTTCTTATAGGCAGCTATGCAGTAGAAACGATGGATGCAGGTATCACGCATTGCCTTTAATAACATTTTAATTCCTCCAAAATACCACCTCACTCTGCATTTCATGGGCTTGTGACCATCACTTTTCAGTGGCTGCATTAAGGCTGGGGCATAAGCCCCGGCATATTGTTATCTATCCGGCAGTATGAACTTATATTCACAAGAAGGATGTCTGATAATCAGAGTTTTCTTTTCCAATCCCTCCCTGTATCCCTTCATGTATGAGTAATAGTTTCGCTTCTGGATATACTGGTTCCACCCTATCATCCATCCGGAAAATGTAGAAACAGCTGCAATCAGCAGTACCAGCACCGCACCGGCTATTCCGGTATGCAGTCCGAATACAGCCACAGCCATGAGTGCCGTCAGTACTGATCCGGCTGCTGCTCCTGCCAAAATGGCGGTGCTCTTTCCATTAGATTTCTTCATTTGCGCATTTACCTCCGTTTTCACCTGTCTTTTGCCCTTTTTGCTCTTGTTATATAAACCGTATTCCCATTGTATTAGCCATCTTTTCCAGTCCGTCAAAGGAAATATCCTCGTTATTGACCGCATTGCTAAACACACTTACCATTCCCCGGATGCCCCATTTGCTATGGCTGATGCTCAGAAGGTAGTCAATTTCTTTCTGCATTCCTTTTTCTTCCAATACCGGGAAGAACTTGACCACGTCTTCTCTCTGGATATCCGAGGTGCGGTATCTTCCATGGAGTTTCGTGCGGTTGAACTGCTGGGCGAAAATTGCTTCCTGCTTTCCGAGCATCTTATTGTAGACTTCCACATTTCCTATGAGTACGATTCCGATACCCGGTTTTCCGGTAAATATATCCTCATCCACCCACCCTCTGATTTCTTCCAGAGTGAGGAATTTCAGATTCTGTGCTTCATCAATGATGATGACCTTGTCAGTCTCTCTGAGTTTCTCCTGAATGGATACCGATAAATCCTCGGTGCGCTGGTTTTCAGGCAGTTTTAAGGTCTTTGCAATCATCTTTAAAAGGCTTCTTGTAGAGCCGGTACTCGGTGTTGCTTTCACATAAACGGTTGTTGAAGGATTGTCCTGCAGGAACTTGGCTGCTGCTTTTGTCTTTCCGATTCCGGCATCCCCATCAATAACCACGATTCCCTTCTCCAGCTGGCAGTACCGGATCAATTTGTACGCTTCCTCTGAAATGGTTGTCGGTATGTACCCTGCTGCGGTCTTGGATTTGAAAGGCTCTGCTCTTTGTGCATTTTGCGTCTTTTCTTCCTGAATCTGGAAAAATTCTTTCAGCTTGTTCTCTACCGCCTCAATATCGCCCTTGTCATACATGCTCCTGCGGTACTGGCTGAGTGCCGCCTGACTGATTCCAAGAATCGGGGCTGCCTTTGCCTGACTCAGATTTTCGTCCTTCAGAAACTTTTCCAATCTCTCCTGAAGCTGTGTGTTATACTGTTTGCTCATCATTTACCTCCTCGCCTTTTGGCTGCATTTTTATTCATTACATCAAGATCAGCGCCACCGACCACTTTTTTATACAGCGGTTCTTCGTCTGCCCTCTGAACCTCCAAAACGGAAGGATTTGCTTTCCCTTGATAGTTCGCTTTGTTCCGCTCTGCCTGTTTAAGCACAAGCTCCATCGCAGTGACCCTGTCTGCATCTGCCAGAATTGCATTCTCTTTGTATTCCTTTGCAATACGTTCCAGCCTTCTGGTCTTCGCCATCGCTGCCTTGACATCATCCTTGCTCGCACCGTAAGACAGGACTGCTGTGTTATCTGCAGGAACCGACATCACATACCGGTCTTCCAGATCGTATATTCTGACCTCGCCAAGATGTTCCGGATCATATCGAAAATACACTTTCTTACCAAGCATCAGGTGGACAAAATCATCATTCCAGTAATCAATCCGTCCTCCGTTAATATCCAGATGCACCCCTCGTCTTGTAACCTGCTGCGGTCTGGCACTTCTCATCAGCATAAGATTCAGCTCCTCGGCTGTCGCAGTCCTGCGCTTGATCAGATGTTCATTGAACACGTCCATCTTTTTCTTGCCTTTATCAGCCTCAACAGCCCCATTGTATTCTTCCATGTTGAAATAGTAATTAAGCACCATTTCTACATACTCCTCAAATTCCTCATCCGTATAAATCTTGTCCTTTTTCAATACGAATTTCAGTCTTTCAGGCTTTTCCACAACCGTTCCTCCGGTATATGTGTTAAACAGTCTGGAGAGGTCATTCTTTACATCACAGAACCTGCGCTCGATGATTTTTGCCTTTGCATTTCTGACGATAGCATTGGTCATGTTGATTCCCAGCCTCTTGAATACTCCGGGTGGCTCATACTTTTCCTCGCCATCCTTTGGCTTTTTCCTGCGGTGTCCCAGTCCTCCAATATCGAAGGTCAGGAACTCCCGACCATTATCCACGTAAATGTTATCCGGTATGCCATATTTGAGGATTCCCTTCCGCAGTGCTATCAGCGTAGCCTCGGAGCAGGGATTGTATGTAATATGGAATCCGGTAAAAATACCGCTTCGTGCATCCAGAAATGCTGTCAAATAAGGTCTGTGGATGTTTCCGTTCTTGTCCCTTACCATGACATCAAAGGTATGGTTATCAGCAATCCACCACTCATTGCTTTCGATATCCTCATAAATTCTGCGGATAAACGGAGCGCAGCGGTCATTGTAGGCTTTATGTCCCTCACGTCCCAGCACCTTGACACCTTCCGGCACCTCGTTGTTGAGTCTGCGGTAAAAAGCGGAATAGCTTGGAATGTCGGTGTATAAATCCGGTCTTTTTTCCTGAGCCCACATCTTGGTGTAGTCCAGGCACTTCTGAATCGGATGCTGGCTCTCATCAAGGTAGAAATACAGAAACGCTTGCCATATCGTATCATCAATGCTGCTGGTTCCCTTTTTCCATTTGCCCCTCTTGTCAACGAGACCGTCTAAATCATTTTCTTTAACCGCTTTCCACTTCCGGTACAGGATATCAACAGAAATCTCTTTGTCCGGATATTCCAGTCCACATAAAGTAACAAATTTCTTATCAACATCTGCTTTGCAGGTAACTCCCGGCTTCATCCGGTATTGCTGCCACTGCTCCACAAGGCTGATCCAAAAATCAATCTCCTGCCTTTCGCTTTCCGAGAAATGGTCTACCGCCTTTTTATCCGGTACCGGCTCCGGAGTGCTTATCTCCTCCGGCGGGTTCTCTAGATTCATCTGATACCATTTCTGCTGCAACTCCTCATCCAGAGTCTCCAGCGGTACCAGATAGGTCTTTCTGTTTTTATCATTCAGGATTTCCTGTGCCTGAAGTTTACCTTCTTTAATTATTCGCTTCACATACTGATAACTGCATCCTTTGACCTCTGCCACCTGCTTTGCAGTAAGCATCTGTCCCATCTCATCACCACCTTACAGCCTGTCATCATCAGATGCAGGAGGCTATCCCTGCATGACGGAGCCAGTGCTCCGTTTCGACTGTTCGTTTTGCGATTTCTTTGGTATACTCTCCGTAGGAAGGAGGTGTTTACCATGACCAGAAGTGAATTTGATGCCAAATTCAATGAAAGATACAAGGAATCTTTGCTCACCCTCACAGATGCCGATTCCTTAAAAGCTCGCTTGGAAAAAGTTTCAAAAGGAAATAACAAAATTTCCAATGATGCTCTCTTTTCCGAAGCGATACTGCTTTCCGTTGAAGTTAATAAAAAGCTGCTTCATTCAGTTTTGACAGATGTTCTTGAGTTCGACGAGTAACTGCTTTAACTGCTCTATCAATATCTGTCCCTATGTCCGGGGCTGGCTTGCTACAACTTGTCAGCTCCCGGTCAACCTTCATCAGCCAATCGCTCTCATCCTCGGTGCATAATCCGTAATACTCATCCGTTCTGGTAAAGTGGTATTCCACTCCGTAAAAGTGCTTGATTGCCATCCGGTACACTTCCCACTGTGCCTGACACCATGCCAGTGTCTTCAGGATCTCCTTGTCCTCTCCGGTTCTTCTGCTTTTCTCCAGTGCCTGATCCCATGCAGTAATCGTGCATTCCAACTCTCCACCAAACTCAGTCTTCAAAAATTTCTCTTTATTCAGTTTCATACGCTCCTCCTTAAATGGCTTTTAAAAACTCTTTAAAATCGTTCAAATCTCCGTCCAACTTCTCAATAATAGGAACGATGTATTTGTTACCGGACTGCTTTCCGTGTGTTGCTTCGCTAATTCTTGCGTGTGGTATATCCATTTGCCTTGCCAGTTCTCTCTGGGATATCTCTTTCTCCACCAACCGTATTTTTACCCACCGTCTGAATTCAGCGAGATTACTTATTCTGTTATTTTTCAACTTCCACTCGCCCTCCTTTAGCGTTATCCGTTATTTTTTTCTGTACCACTGTTACAAAATAACCTATTCAGTTATCGTTTTTCGTGATATAATGGCTTTTGTATTATTGGTACATTTTGATTATATATCCTATTTTGGATATTGTCAATTCTGTTTTGAATATATATTATCCTATTTTGAATAGTTGGAGGTTTTTCTTTTGAAGTCAGTAGGGGAACGATTAGCATATACACGAAACACTATTCTTTCTATGAATCAGAAAGATTTTTCTAAATTGCTTTGCATTTCGCAAGGAGCGTTAAGTGAAATTGAAAATAATAAACGGGGACTTCCAATGGAAGCAATTATAGAATTGATGAAATATTCAAAAAAGGATATTCGCATATCATGTACTTGGATATTAACCGGAATTGAAGACACGACATCTGCACCGGCATTATCAAATGATGAAAGAGAACTTATTACCACATACAACAAACTGGATCGGCGAGGACAGCATCGTGTCCACACTATCATCTATGAAGAAATGGATCGAATGAATGGTACACAAAAACTGTCCGCTCCCAGAAGCGACTTATAAGAAGAAACGGAAATATATTGTATGTTGACCGTCCCTCTTTTGCATGATATATTTTAATTGCATTTACCACTATGTTTTAAGGCAACTAAAAAAGAGCTTTTTCAGACGTTCTGCCACGCTCCTGAAACTGCTCTTTTTTAGTTGCCATTTATGGTTGCCATTTGGTTCACATTAAATTTTTCTTTTAAATCCGTATTTTGAACGATAATTTTAAAACCTTTTAAAAGGTCAAAATCCTACAAAATCAATACTTTAAAGCACTTTTATAATATTCTTTAAAAGGCTTTTAAACGATTTTAAAACCCACACTTTCCAGGCATCTTGCCACCTATATTCTCCCCTTTTAAATCGCATTTTTCTTTTTCAAGTTGCCATTTAGTTCGCATTAAATTTTTAAGGGGATTTCCTACCCTTTAAGCCTAAAAAAGCCCCATTTCCTGGGATTTCTCGCCATGTAAGGGGCTTTAAGGGTTTTTAAGGGTTCTCAGGTTGCCATTACCCTTGATTTATACGGAAACTCACAGTTATATACCGCAACTGCAAGTATTCTCTTTGCTTCATCCTGTCCGATAACATACTGATCCAAATGTGCTTTAATCTGTGAAGGTGTAGCCAACTGCACATTATTAGTGATATTTTCCTCTTCTTCATCATTGAGTAGGTCACTTGCAATAGATATACAGCTATCACAGATGTAACCATACTCACCTCTAATCAACTTGTCTACCTCGTCTTTTTTACTTCCACACATACAACAAAATTCATTATTTTTATTTGCCATTATAAAATCTCCTTTATCAATATTCATGCATATCTGCATACGCTTGTTGCCTTTTCTGTCCAATTTCAGATTCCATATCTTGATACAGTTCATACTGTTCACTTAATGGAATATCTGAATTGTCAATCTGTTCCAATAATTTATAAAATTTTTCATATGCTTTTTCTATTGGCATCGTAATATCTATTTTCCTTTATTCATACACAATTACTTCTACAGGTGTACACTCTTTCATAAGTTCATCCCATGTAACTTGCCTATATTCTTCTTTATCATAATTAGCACCATCTAAATAGACAAAAATGCAGCAGTTTTTAACACTTTCATCAATAATTTTCCCAGTAATTTGAGCACATAGTTTATATGCTTTTTCCCATTTCATAGAACTTATTACCTCAAAGCTATGTGTTGTAACCCAAATACCAAAAGGAATATCTAATAGTCCAATATAATCCTTATCTGTGTACGAAAATGTTTCGCCTACTCTGTAATATTTTTTCTCTGTAATTGCTTTACTCATATATATAATTCTCCTTCTTCTATCTGATCATATTTGCAGACGTTCGTAAGAACGGATGCAATGGCATGAGCTTCGTAAGAAGCGATTGACCAACTGTCTGTGACACAATATATTAGTGGGAACATCCCACACCCTGTTAGTCAGCCAGATAGTCTTGCCACCTACGGTGTCAATCCTTATCTGTCTGCCTTTTTCGTTGATATGTCCTGTCACATTGCTACGCAATATGCCAGTCCAACCATCCGAAAATTATCTCTTTTATTACCTTTTTCCTTTTAACGGTTACACCCCTCAAACCATTGATTTTACTAGGTTTTTGAAAAATTTTAGCACCAAAAAAGTGCTAAATTCATTAAGCAGCTTTTTCATTCTGATACTCTAAACTCATATCTAACCATGATTTTAATAATGTCCTCATTCTGGTAGAAGGTATGTAAATATTTATTTTCTCTCCATTACGAATACGACTTCTCCATATCCATTGAATCATTTCTGACAGTCCAAATAAATCTTCATTCACTTTAATTCCTTTCTGAAGGAAAAATTGAGATATAGCAGGATGTAAATATATGTTTACACAATATGCAAGGTTATAACATTCAGCGTATTTATTGGTTGCTCTTGCATTGCAAGCCAAAAATCCATATGCATTATCAACTTCTTTTAACTGCTCTGTCTTAAATTCTTTTGCATAACCTTTTCCTCTAAGTTTGGTCTTATAATCCTTAAAGGAAGTCCATAAAATTGTTTCACTCTTTGCATCAAGAATATTTCTGAAATAATTATTCAAATTTCGCTTAATCTGTTGGATAATCTTTAGATTGGTCTTACTCTGTACCTTGAACCATGTAGAGGATAATCCATTCTGTTTCTGTGCAATATTGGTATTCAATTTTCCATCATAAATGTTAATCAAAGAGGAATATTTTTTTGTATCTGGAATAAAGAAATCAGCTAATACATATTTTCCATTTTCATATGTAATACTTTTCTTTATATACTGGATATGATAAAGATCAAAATAATTTTTCAGAATACTTGCATCAAATAGATATGTCAGGATATATACATTGTCAAACAATGTAAATATTTCTGGTGGGTATCTCCATAGTAACAACTTCTGATTTACATACAGTAAACTCTTGTTTTCAGCTAATATCTTAATTTTGTTGTACTGTGTATCATAATCAGCTTTGTCTTGATTCCATATAACAAAACCATCTTTATCAATGGTAATACATCCGCTATCTTGTAATAGCTTCATATCATCTTTCTTAATATCATCATATGGATCAATCGCATTTAGGACTTCATCAAGAATCAATGTATAATGTCCATTTTGAATGTATTCCCGGCTTTCCTCATTAAGTTTCTTAAACAATTCATGTGTAGATGCTATATCACATTGACAAGCCAAAAGTTCATTCAAATTCTGTAGCTTTGTTCCACCTTTATATGCTGGCTGCTTAAAATCTCTGTTCGTATTTTCAATAATTCGTTCCACTTCATTCAAAAATGGTGTTATATACAATATATTTTCAAATGGATTGTCATTTATATACTGTATGCTCGAACTCGTTTTCCCTGATCCCATAATAGAATCCACTACTGTAATATTACTAATAACTCATTCCTCCTCTACTTCGACAAAATCAATCTGAAGGTGTTCCATTTCAAAATATCTTCTGTCTTTCATTTCACTTGTTACATGATTTCTTAATCCTTCCACCCACCATTGAACAAATGTAATCATTTCTCCGATAGGCTCTTTGATTGCTTCTGCGTCATATCCTCGCATTTCACTTAACAATGCAAGAACATATTCAGCTTTACTACAGTTACATTCCCCACTTGCAAGCTGTTTTACAAGATTTTTATAAGCAGTCTCAATATCTTCATTAGTGAATTTTCCTATGTAAACCACAATCCGATTTGTTTCATAAAGGTAATTCTGATTGAAAATCTGTGCTAAATTTTCAACATTCAGCTTGCTTAAATCCAAGATATTTTGTGTTGGCAAAAATTCATCCCAACAGAAAACATCTCCATCCTCATTTTCAAAATGAACATTACATCCAAGATGTCCATAAGAATCTTCTGCCCCTAACCGCCCTCTTCTTCTGAAATATCTGTTATCTTTATTGACAATTTCCACTTCTGTATCAAGAGGAATTTTGTACCACTTAAATTTCATGTTGTTGTACCTCTCTTTCAATTTAATGTAGGCACACCACCAATAATAGGTAATGTGCCTGTGATTCCGTACTTTCATGTAACCATCATCTTCAATGGTATGTTGTTCCTTACAATATGTAGTAATCAGTATCTTCACTGATAATTTTAAATAAAAGGGGGAAATTGTGTGCATCTACATTAGATGACATTGTAGCCAATCTCATTCATTGGCAGACTTGCTACTCTCACCGCAAATATATCTCTGTAATATAATATTCTCCACTAAGAGAATGGTTTTTTATGAATTTGAATCAGTCACGACAGTAACATTGATTGCCTGTCTGCCTTTTTCTGTATCAATTACATCAAACACGACATTTTCATTTTCTGATAATGACTTAAATTTCTCTTCTGTGTTAATGCCCGAATAATGTACAAATACGTCTGTACCATCATTCATTGTCAAAAATCCATAACCCTTCTGATTGTTAAACCATTTTACTGTACCTTT
>OGCY01000418.1_pt1 | contig 12122 bp, 9 predicted proteins | sample 1570311 | NCBI WGS metagenome assembly OGCY01 (sample SAMEA2582165, study PRJEB24529) | metagenome | biome: Human gut stool | place: China | collected 2011
AGCGCGCAGTGCTGCATTATCGGCTTGTAGTTCTTTGATTTGTTTCGCCATTTCAAAGCGGCTTGTTTTAAGTGTTGGGTCTTGATAACCTACTTTTACATTGGCCCCTAAGCTCACCATATTACGATTATCCCCAAGGGTGGTAGCAATGTTGAACATCGTGTGTTCATTAGGTTGGTAAAAGGCGCCTAGCGCGGTTGCCCGCGCATTTTTATAATTACCAAAACCAACACCAAAGCTCCACTTGTCGTTTGGATTATAGTCTAGTGGATGTAGTCCTGCTAGTGCCGCCGCGCCAGCCCCCACTTTGGCAACTTGCCCATCCGTATACGTCCGAGCTTGATTAATAACATTAGAATCAATATTTGTAATCTTCCGTTCTACATCTTTCAACTGTGCCACATTCACCGCATCCGTATCATCTACCCCTTTAGCCACATCATGGATTTGCTGGCTCCCTGCGGTAATGTATTCAGAGGAAAACTCGATTCGCTTGCCATCCTTTGTTTCACTAAAAAAGCCACTCGGACCAAAGGTACTCGTATTACCATTAATACTATTTTTGAAAATCAAAAACGTACTATCTAAAGAAGACGTACTATGCTCAGCATTAAACTGAACACTCTGTGCAGTCAAAGAGGAGCCTAATTTAGCTCGACGATTATCAAATCGTACTTCGTTACTATTAATTTCAGATGTATTTGCATCCGCCGGAGGCACACTATAAGGGTACTCATGTTCAGCAAACTGGGCGGAATTTAAGTTCTCCAAATCTGAATTCAAAGACACATAATAATTATCTTTTAACGTGTTGAACTCTCGATATTTGTCTACCGTAATATTAAAACTGCTATTAACCGTAGGAATCTTAGAGGTTACATAATTATCGGCCATCTTAAGCTTGTACTTAGTCGAGCCATCTGGGTTCTTACCTTCCGTCACAATAATATCATAGGTATAATCTTCCGCAGCAACCGTCGAATGACGCATTGCCTCTTTGGCTACGCTATACAATTGAGCCCCATTTACAGCATCCATAGAGGTTTCAGTCATAGCACCTGGCTCTACGCCTTTCACCTGTCTGCCACCAAAAGAAACCAAGCTATAGGAATCTCGTTTAGCATCAGAATGTAAGAACTTAAACATATTATTAGGATCCACTGCAGCAGGTCTACCAATGGCACGTACATTATTACCAATCGCAATATTACCAGCATCTGCCTCTGAAGCAGAACCGATGACAATACCATTACTTTTAGCAGTCGAAGAATTACCAATCACTGTAATAGGCTCAAGTGCATATTCGGATATAGCTCTATTATAGCGTCCAATAACGATAGATGAATCACCTTCTACTACATTATGATCGCCTGCCACAAAGTTACCTGTACCACTCGCTTGTCTATGTCTCGGACCTGTAGCTGTATTATTCGTGCCTATAATAACCTGATTATCATTCCCCGTATTATCACGACCAACGGCAATAGTGCCAAGTTTAGCGGTATTATTAGAGCCTACGGCAATCCCCCAAACATCCGTAGTGTTCATATTACCTACCGCTACATTAGCGGATGTATTAGGCACAATAGTATTATCCATCCCTAAATCGACATTATTATACATATCCGCCATCACTGTTGGCATACTAATTGTCCCTAACACACTACCTATTAATAAAGCTTTATATATATTCATAATACTCTCTCTTCCCCCTTATATACGATGCACACTTGTATTTATAAATCTGTTGAAAATTATCTATATTAATTCATATTCATTATAGATAGTGAAAGCCGGTCAGTCAACGAAAACTTCATTTTAAATTCATTTTATAATTAAAAGGCTCTACCGCAAAAGAAGGTAGAGCCTTTAGCAATTTACATATTTTGTTATTAATAACTTATTATTAATGATTTATTATTAATGACTTGTTTTTAACAATCTGTTTTAATGACTTGTTTTTAATGACTTGCTTTTAATTCTACGAGCAAGTTAATCGCTATGACCCAACACAATCTTGTGTAGGATTAGTGAATAATCCAGATTGCAATTGTACTTGTAATGAATGTAACGATAACAGGTACGCTTGTACGTTTTACGAGGTCAAAGCTGGAGATGTTTGCGATACCAGCTACGGCGATCATAACAGCACTGATTGGGCTGAGTAGACGGCCTACGCTGGCTGCGTTTTGCATGCCCAAAAGGATTGTTGTAGCATTACCACCAAGGTCAGCTGCAAAGTTTGGAACGAGTGGAGCAAAGGCGAACATAGGCGCAACGCCAGAGCCCATTACAACACTTAAACCAGTGATAATTGTGGATACAATAACACCTACTACATCAGCAGAAATAGCAAGGCCTTGGATAGCGGCAACAAATTCTTTTACGATGCCTAAAGAAGTCAAACCGAAAGCAAATGTTTCACCAGCAACGATTAACGTTACAGTATTAGCAAATTGGTCGCCCATACCTTTGAAGAAGGTTTGGATGCTAGCCGCCATTTTGCGGAAGTCACGATGACGGATGAGTTCACAACCCATAGCGATGAACAAGCTAAGGAACATCGCAAGGTTTACGTTCATCTTAACGCCTTGAATAGCATAATCGCTAAAGCCAAGAATAAAGATTAATGGTAACAGTGGTAAGAAAATATAAGGTAATGGACCGACTTCGAGATTATCCGTTTTATGCTCTTCTACATATTCTGCTGGGATGTGACCGGATTTTTTATCCATATATTTCTGCCAGATGAAGTGAGCAATAGCCGCCATCAAGCCACAGATAATATAGACTTTCAACTGATACCCTACAAAGTATTCATGAACTGGCATGTTTACTGTTTTGGATACGAGTAATGTAGTAGCAGAGGCAGGACCGATGTCGAGTAAGTGACCTGTAGCAACAGCCGCCGCAGCACCGACAGGGCTAACGCCTAAGCGCACAAGGATTGGGAAGATTGTCACCATCATAAGCATCGCAAGGCCAGATGCACTTGGGATTACTAGGGACATGAGCATATTTAGAATAAATGTAAGCGCCATTACTAGGTATGCAGATTTCATTTTACCAAGCGGTTTAATGGCCGTTACAACGAGGCGAGAGCTAGCACCGATGTGGTCCATGTACTTGGCAAAACCAGTACAAGTCATGATCATGAGACCAAGATTTGCCGCATCTTTGGCAGTGGTAATGTTAATGAATTCAAAAGCATCAAAGAAAAGAACCCCTGTAGACTTCTTCGCTTCTACGAAAGATGTTGTGTAGCCTAACAAGTACGCCGCGAACATCATAATAAGACCGCCTAACAACAATACGGTTTGGGCTTTAAACTTCTTAATAACAAGCGTCCCCGTAATGGCGATGACCAATAAACAAACTAACAAATTCATACATGTTCCCTCCATTTACAACACAATACTTAGAAGTTTTCCTTCGCTTGTTTGAAATCCTCTTTGATTTTTTCTAACAAGCCTGGTGTTTCAAGGATTTCCTCAACAGATAAAGCAATCCCCTTCGCGCCATACATGATAGCGTCCTCAGCAAGCTGGCTTTTACCATTGTCTAACCATTCCTGAGAATGACTCGTTACGCCCTTGCCTACGAATTTCACGCGCAAACAAGCACCTGGCACGCGGAACGTCACGCTAGAGAAATCGGTGGATCCCGTCACCTTGCGAGGCTCAGAAATCTCTGGGGCCCCTACTTTTTCTGCATTTTTTAAAAGTATATCGTTCAAGGTTTGTACATTGACTTTGTTGTCGTACGCCTTAACCTCTTCCCATTCCATGGTAGCGCCCACCTGTAACGCCGCCCCTTGCGCCACGTCTTTCACACGAGCTACAACCTCGTCGAGACGAATGCGACTGGAAGAACGAATATACCATTGCGTGCACGCATAATCTGGAACGATGTTCGCCGCCTTGCCGCCATCAGTGATGATCCCGTGCATGCGAACCTCAGTCGGCACGTGCTCGCGCAAGTACTCCATGCCGTTAAAGAACAACAGTACCGCATCAAGAGCGCTGATACCCTTCTCTGGAGCAATCGCCGCGTGAGCAGACTTGCCGTGGAACTTGACATTTACGAGATTCAATGCCAAAGACTTGCCGTCTACCGTTGTCGTATCGCTGCCGTGCATCATGAAAGCAAGATCTAAATCGTCAAACACGCCTTCCCTAGCCATAACGAGCTTGCCGCTAGCCGTTTCCTCTGCAGGCGTACCGTACACAACTAGCGTGCAAGGCGCTTGTAACGTGCGTTTCAAAGCTATGGCCGCCGTACAAATAGATGGACCTTGTAAATTGTGACCACACGCATGGCCCAATCCCTCAAGAGCATCGTACTCGCAAAGCAAACCGATCTTAGGGCCACCACCATTTACGTTGTACACCGCTCTGAATGCCGTTTTAAGTCCGCTCACTTCACGGTCTACGGTGAAACCTTCCTTCTCTAATAAATTCGTCAACAACTCATGAGCTTGGAACTCTTCGTTCCCCAACTCAGGATGATCGAAAATGAAATCGTTCAACTCCTTCATGGGCTGTCTTAATGCTTCAATCTCTTGTAAAAGCTGACTCATTTCTACCTCCAACATACACACTATAAAACCTAACGATAACTACAGATATAAGTCTAAAGGGCTTCTATTTAATTAGATAACACGGCTAATCTGTATAACTGATTACATAACACATCTAAAATGTATAACTGGTATATACAAAGTTATCTTAAATATATAAATTGTTCCATATAATGGAACACTATTCCATAAAATGGGTAAAAAATAAAATTATAAGGTCGCTCCCATTTGTTTAGAAATGGTTTGACCTAATGCCATCATGACAGATAAATACTCGTTGACGCGCTCTTCCGTATAGTCCCCTATTGGACCAGAGATAGTCATCACCGCCTCTAGCTTATTGCCAAAGGAGAAGATAGGCACTGCTATCGATGCCGCATCAGGCACTCGATTGCCTCGTGTTACCACATAGCCATCATGACGAATTTGGGCGCTTTCACTAGCACTCATATCAGCATCCTTGAAGCCCCCTAGATAGGCCCCAAAAATCTTGCCCGCCGCCCCTTTAAAGATAGGGTACACCGTACCGATCTTGATGTCGTTACGCAAGGGCTTGTCCGCTGCAACGCGCTCGATACAGATGCGATAATCGCCCTGCGCCAAGAACAAATTCACGGACTGCTGCAACTGATCGCGGATAGCCACCATGTATGGCTGCGCAATGGCACGCACATCCAAAGACGTAAGAAAGGACTTTGCCATAGGCAAAACGCCCCAAGACAACTGATACTTCTTGTCCCGATTGAACTCAACCCAATGATGTGCCTCAAAGGTCTTGAGCAACCGATGAACCGTCGTCTTCGGCAACGCCGTTGCGTTCGCCAACTCAGTCACACCAAGCGGGCCCGCCTCTAACAACCTGAGTATCTCAATACCACGCTCTATTGATTGAACCATATTCATTTCCAAAGAAACATACTAGCACATTGTGGGCTAATACATTTCACTATTCTATTAAAACTAATAACAATATACATAATTTGTTTGATTATACGTAATACCTCTAAACGGCATATTATGTAATTAACTCATTATAAATATAACAATAACACATTCATGAAGAATTTAAAAATAACTAAGATGCATAGATAAAGCGAGTAACTAATCAGAATTGATCAATCACTCGCTATATGAATAGTAAATATACAATTTTCTGAAAACACTAACTATAACAGTCTAATAAACTTAAAGCTATTTATCTATAGTTTCAAGGTTGTACATCTAGTACGCTTATAGTTATTCACCAAGCAAACGTTCTACTAAGTCCAGCCAAATAGACACGCCATTTTCTAAAGCACTTGTATCAAAGCTCATATCAGGATGGTGTAAACCTGGTCGCAAGTTGCAACCAAGCCCAAAGAAGCCTGCTTTTAAGGTTGGCTTTTCAACGGTGTAAAAGAAGAAATCTTCACCACCTGGCGTATAAATAGGTTCAACACAGTTACTTTCACCAAGAACAGCAGAAATAGACTCGGCCAATAAAGCCGTAGCTTCATCATCTAACTCTGCTGCAGGAATACGGAATGAATCCAGAACCTCAATGCTTGCACCAATAGAAGCAGCTGCTCCTTCGATAGCAGGTAAAAACTTAGCGCAAAGCTCATCCATCGTTTTATTATATTGAGCACGCAAGTCCCATGTAACAACAGCTTTAGCAGGAATTGCATTGGTTACACCAGAGTCACAAAGGAAGCGTGTCGCCTTAACACTATAATTATCTGTCGGTTTCAAATGGATGGCATTAACTGCATTAACCGCTTGAACCGCCGCATCCAAAGCATTAATTCCTAAATGCGGACGTGCACCATGAGCGGGTTTACCATGAAAGGCAATAACCATACGACAGGAGGATGCATAATGAATAGCGGGACTAGCCTGTCCATTTTCAGCCTCTTCAAATGGACGTACATGTGCACCAAAGATATATTCTACATCATCAATGGCACCACCTTTAATCATACTAGTCGCACCAGAACCAAGCTCCTCAGCTGGTTGGAATAAGATCTTTAACTTACCACGTTTTACCAATTGCTGTTCTTTAATAATTTGCGCTGTAGCCAATAACATAGACATATGGCCATCATGCCCACAAGTATGACGAGATACATGCTGTCCATCTATGATATGACCGAGTGCATCCATGTCGGCACGAAGTGCCACTATAGGACCAGGATTTCCACTATCATAAATGCCAATAATACCTGTCTCTTCACCTACATTGCGTGTTACATCATATCCATAACTTTCCAACTTTTCTGCTAAAAATGCAGAAGTTTTAAACTCTTGAAAGCCTTCTTCAGGAATTGTATGTAAATAATTATAGAAATCTAATACTTCACTCATCGCTAATACCTCGTTCTATAGAATACTGCCTAATACATTAATTATACTACACAAATATCTGCTTTCAACTCGGTTATAATAAAAACTTTTAATGATATATATAACTTTTGTGAATAATACTCTTGCATGACATATTATTTCTACTATATACTTATAGTCATATAACTCTAAGTGTTTTATGTAGGAGGTTGAAAATCATGAGTGACCCTAACAATGAGAAAAACTATACTCAATTCACCAAGAAAGTAACTATCGGTTGCTATATCGCATTAGCTGTAGCAATCCTATTCTTCTCAGGATTACTTAACAATGTGGAAGGCTTTAAATGGCTCTCTGCATTAGACTTTGCAACTGTTTCTGGTAAATTTGGTACCATGGCCCATCCTGCAAAAAACACCTTTATCGGTGAAGGTGGTGTCAGCGCTCGTGCAGGATTCCTCTTTGCCTTGAGCTTAGCTCCAACAGTTATGTTGGCCTTAGGTGTGCTTGAAATCTTAGAGCACTATGGTGCAATTCGCGCAGCTCATAAATTAATGACACCATTATTGAAACCTATCTTAGGTATCCCTGGATTAACTGGCCTTGCAATGATTACTGACTTACAAAGTACGGATGCAGGTGCAGCGATCACTAAAGACCTTTACGACAATAATCTAGTTAACCGCAAAGAATTAACAATCATGACAGCATGGCAATATAGCGGTGCAGGTATGATTAACAACTACGTAGCTATTGGATCTGCTATATTTGCGTACTTAACAGTGCCAATTATTCTACCACTTATCGTAGTATTTGTTATGAAATTCTTCGGTGGTGTCGTATGTCGAATCGCGCTTAATACAGTATTCAAGGGGGATTTCAAAGATGAGCAACAATAAAGAAACGAACAATCCATTTGATATATTTATTCGTGGTGCACGAAAAGGCTTTACATTAGCCACACAAAACTTATTACCTAATGTATTGATGGCATACACACTTGCCGAGCTGTTACGTATCTTAGGTATCATGGCATTTTTAGGTAACCTATTTTCCCCTGCAATGGCACTATTTGGTCTTCCAGGTGAAAGTGTAACCATCTTATTAACAGCTTGGTTATCCTTCTCTGCTGGTATCGGTGTTGCAGTTAACTTACTATCCAACAATACGCTAGATATGACACAAGTGACTATTCTGGCTCCAGCACTTCTCTTGATGGGATCCCAAATTCAATATATGGGCCGTCTCTTGGGTGTAGTCGAAGTACCTAAAAAATACTGGCCACTACTCATGACAATCAGTATTACAAATGCATTAATCTCCATGGTTATTATGAAAGCATTTGTATAATACGTTAGCAATACTAAATAATGTAAATCAAATAATCCACACAAACTAAAAGGCAGTACTACCATAAATAGGATAGTACTGCCTTCTTTCCTTTAACTATATGATTAATGAATACAAAACAAATTAACATACATCAAACAAGACTTGTATCGTAACATTACTTAATTTAACTATTCAACAATCGATTCAATATTATCTTACCACCCATACGCATAAAGATGGAGGGCCGATTATACTGAAAGGTATCATCAAGCCTGACGTGTACATCCGCTTTACCAAGTTGTAAATGTGCTTTTATATAATTCTCCATCGAGAATACGCCAAGGTTAGAACGTATTCCCATATCTGAACCTAATTCATAAAAATTACCTTCTGGAGTTACATAAAATAATGGTTCCGAAAACTCAGTACAATACAAAAGCTCAAACATATCTAATACTGATTTCAATTTATGATGCCGCACATATAAAACAATATACAAAACGCACTCATCAGAACCAAAAGAATGATATACCTTATCATAAGGCACATCGAGAAAAGCAAGATACTGCTGCATTGTACGACCTTCCACATTATAATTGATGGCTGGAACGAAGAGAATGTGATCTGCTCCTAAATGATTAGAAAGCTGGCCAAAGGCCTCTAAATCACTCCGGTCACAATGAGGCGCACGAACTTGACGATACTCATCTGCTATGGACTGACACACATATACCTGATCTGTACTATGTGAATCGTCCACTAATGTCTGTCCGTACGTTTCTATATGCTCAGTTTGGAACGAGCCTAATGTAGCATGTCCAGTAATCCGATTGTTCTCATAATTCCAGATTTTAGCCTCGCCCTTTAAAGAAATAAACAAGACATGTTTAACACCATGTTTTTGCACATACCACGCTGCCACCTCTTGCAAGTCATCTAATCTATCTGGACTCCAACAGATGAGATCCATACTGAAAGCTTCATCTCCAACTAGCCCCTGAATACGATGACGATTCCAATCACGACCTGTTATATAAGAATAAGGCAAACCTAGCACCGCTTGATTGTTAGCACCTAAGCGACATATCTTTTGACTATTAATAGCTAAATGATGAGTTCGCTCCTCCGCATCAGCCCCTTGCTTTACGCACTGCCTAGGCACAACTATCATGATTTGCTTACCTATATACGACTGAACAACACTATTAAGCTGAGATCTAACTAAGACGTCCATACATGCCACCTCACTCAACAACAAACTAGATAAACGATAACTCTACACCTATACTATAACAAGAGAGATGGGGTAAATATTACACATATATAGATACACAAAAGGATAATAAAAAGCTACTTTCAGAAAATATAAAATACTAAGTATTTATAGCACTAGTAATAGATAGAATATGTCTCATACTAAATATTACCCAATATGCATAGTATATATGTTGAATATTCATACTAAGTATGTTTTAATGAAGACAAATACTATTCGTTTATGACAACCACATATTGTTCACTCATTTGATAAATTTACTATATTTACGCTACATAATATGTCTTTACTACCATGCTTATATCAGTCTCATATCATGGTAGATTATTTTATTGCGTATAGGAGTATAAATATATGAGTAAGGAGAAGTTAGAGTTTGTAGAACCAGTTGATACAAACACAGATAATGAATACTCGAGAGAGCCTGTGCCGTTAGGGGCAAGGAAGTCCTGTTTTTCTCTCACCATTGTTTGGACTGGATTCGTTTTTCTTGTTACTAGCATGATGGCTGGCGGTGGCTTAGCTGCGGGGCTGACTTTCAATGAGTTACTATTAGCCATGATTCTAGGCAATATTTTCTTATGTATCATTGCAGGACTAGTGAGCGTTATTGCCTATAAAACAGGCCTCACCTTCGCCCTTTTGACTCGATACAGCTTTGGCCAAGAAGGCTCTAGAATTGCATCCCTCTTCGTTCCTATCGTTAACCTAGGTTGGTACACGATTCAAGCGGCTTTATATGGACATTTTATTGCTCAAGTATTTAACCTTTCCTACACAGGCGAAGTCATTGCGATGATGCTCAGTGCGGTTATCATGGGTATCTTTGCAGTTCTCGGTATTAAATCTCTCGCTGTATTCGGCTATATTGCGATTCCGTCTATCGTATTCCTTTCACTAGGAACAGCGGCTCGTTCCGTTCAAACAATCGGCGGCTGGCAAGAATTATTTAACTATGTCCCATTGCAACCTATTGATTTACTTTCAGGTATTACTATCGTTATTGGCACGTGGATTCTATCTACGGCTACATGTATCGCTGATATTATGCGATATGGTAAAAGCAAGAAAGATGTTATTACTGCCAGCACCATTGGTCTATTAGGTGGCAATACGTTGATGATTAGCTGCGGTGCTATCGCAGGCGTAGCTATGAATGATGGTGACCTAATCAACGTACTCTTAAGCTTTGGCCTTGTATTCCCAAGCTTGCTATTGTTGACGACAAACATCTTTACTACAAATGGTGCGAACCTCTATTCCACATCATTGAACCTAGCAAACTCTTTCAAACTAAACAGAAATATGATGCTAGCCGTGCTCATCGCTATCTCTGCATTAGCAACAATGACACAACCATATAAAATCGATTCCCTCTTTGTATTCTTAAGCACATTAGGCATTATCGTTCCACCACTATGCGGTATTATCTTAGCGGACTTTTACCTAGTTCATCGTGGAAAATACATCGATTACCACAAAGCGACTTTCAAAAAATGGAATCTAGTTCCTTGGATCACTTGGGCCATCGCATTAGTGTGCGTGAAATTCATTCCATTCGGCCTTCCATCCTTGAACGGAATCGTAAGCGGTGCCCTACTGTACGCACTCATTACGTATATTGTGAAACCTAATGTCGTTAGTGAAAGCAAAGGGTGATTATCATGGCAATTCATAAACTATCTGCTATACTAGGCACAATCATTATGGGCATCGGATCTTTTATTACCTGTCTAGCCACCAATGAAAGCACCATTACCCTTGGTAATGGTATGCTTGTGGTGAGCATTATCATGATGGGATTTGGGTACTCTAAATGGCAACCTTGATTTAACAAACATATAAAACATAAAAGGAGACTGTTTTAAAACAGTCTCCTCTTTTTGTGCCTCTATCCTCACTCTAGGGTTATAGGACAAAAAGTGTTGCTATTTCAGTCCCAAAGATTGGTAAATAGGCGATCATAATTATGCAAATCACTCCAAACAATAGCATCACCCCAAGTTGGAATAGAGGCTTCTAACCTAGATTGTTCATGTATGGTATGATATATATCAGAAATACTCTTGTTGGTCGGCATAACCTTAAGTATTTCTGCATTAGAAAGCGGGTTCGGTGAGTGCATATAGCACCACCAGAACACCGCTTTTATTCGTCTTTCAATAGACATTCCTCTATGATTACGTAACATAGCGCGTAACTGAGCATTTACGCCACCTTCTATACGATTATTAGTAGCTGGACAGGTACATGTTAACGATGTATCTAAGTAAGTAAACAAACATCTTTTATTGATTAATTTAACTAAGGAATTTTCTGCTTTTATAAGTCGTTCGTGTTTAGGTCGTATCGTACCATTTTCATCAACGGTCATTTCTGATAGAAATACTCTATGTCGTACTTTCCATGACATAACGTTTTGTACCCACTTCACGGCATGATCTTGCGTGTGTATCGTTAATAAATCCCTTGCAATTCCATATAATTCACAGCCAGCAATCGTTTTAGGACGTATTGTTGTATAGCGTTTTACTTGTTGAAATGCGTGAAATAAGCATCTTTGTAGTTTGGCTTTCGGCCAAACTTTTTTTAATGCCTTTTGAAAGCCGGTAC
>OGCY01000424.1_pt1 | contig 12009 bp, 16 predicted proteins | sample 1570311 | NCBI WGS metagenome assembly OGCY01 (sample SAMEA2582165, study PRJEB24529) | metagenome | biome: Human gut stool | place: China | collected 2011
AAGGGAGAGGCAAAGCGTATCGTAGGGACTTATCAGGCTCATGCGAGAGGATTTGGCTTTGTTGCGGTAGAAGGGGAAGACGATGATATTTTTATATCAGAAGATGATACAAATGGAGCTTTTCATGGGGATCAGGTTGAAGTGACGATCAAATCGGCACCAGATGGAAAGAGACGGGAAGGAAAGGTTGTGCGGATTTTATCACATGGTACGACAAGGCTTGTTGGATATTTTCAGAAGAATAAAAATTTTGGCTTTGTCGTTCCGGACAATCAGAGGTTTATCAAGGACGTATTCGTGCCGTTAGAGCGCTCGAAAGGAGCAGTCACCGGACACAAAGTAGTTGTGGAACTTACGAAATATGGGGGAGACAATAAAAAGCCGGAAGGAAAGATTGTGGAGATTATCGGACATGTCAATGATCCGGGGACAGATATTATGTCGATTGTAAAAGGGTACGATCTTCCAATTGAATTTCCGGCAAAGGTGTTGAATCAGGCAGAGCGTGTGGCAAAAGATGTCAGTACGGCAGACATGGCAGGGAGAATGGATATCCGTGACTGGCAGACCGTGACCATCGACGGGGAGGATGCAAAGGACCTTGACGATGCCATTACCCTTACAAGGGAGGGGGAGCGTTATCGCCTGGGCGTGCATATTGCGGATGTCTCGAATTATGTGCAGGAAAAAAGTGCGCTTGACGTGGAAGCGTTAAAGAGAGGAACCTCGGTGTATCTGGTTGACCGTGTCATTCCGATGCTGCCGCATAAGCTGTCAAACGGAATCTGTTCGTTAAATGCAGGAGAAAACCGACTGGCATTAAGCTGTATCATGACGATTGACGCAAAGGGAAATGTGGTTGACCATAAAATTGCAGAGACGGTAATTAAGGTTGACCGCCGCATGAGTTATACGAGTGTCAAAAAGATTCTTGAGGACCATGACGAGGCAGAATGTAAAGAGTATGAAGAGCTGGTGCCGATGTTTGAGCTGATGCAGGAGCTGGCTGCCATTCTGCGCCAGAAGCGGATGAAACGTGGCTCGATTGATTTTGATTTCCCGGAAACAAAAATCATTCTCGATGCAAACGGCAAACCGGTGGACATCAAGCCGTATGAGCGGAACGTGGCAACCAAGATTATCGAAGATTTCATGCTGATTGCAAATGAGACGGTTGCACAGGATTATTTCTGGCAGGAGCTTCCGTTTGTATACCGGACGCACGATAACCCGGACACGGAGAAAATCAGAAAGCTTTCAACGTTTATCAATAATTTCGGTTACTCGATTCATATCGGGCAGGATGAGGTACACCCGAAAGAGTTACAGAAACTGCTACAGAAGATAGAGGGAACACCGGAGGAGGCGTTAATCAGCCGCCTGACACTGCGTTCCATGAAGCAGGCAAAATACACGACAGAGGGAACCGGGCATTTTGGACTGGCAACTTCCTATTACTGTCATTTTACATCGCCGATTCGCCGTTACCCGGATTTGCAGATTCACCGCATTATCAAGGATAATCTTCGCGGACGGATGAATGAAAAGCGCATTACGCATTATGAAAAAATTCTGCCGGAGGTTGCGAAGCAGTCCAGCGAGATGGAGCGCCGTGCAGATGAGGCGGAGCGTGAGACCGATAAACTGAAAAAAGTGGAATATATGTCGGAGCGGATTGGTAATATTTATGAGGGCGTCATTTCCGGTGTGACAGAGTGGGGCTTTTATGTGGAACTGCCAAACACGGTAGAGGGACTGGTACACGTAACCACGCTTGTAGATGACTATTTCCATTATGACGAGCGCACCTATGAGCTCATCGGCGAGACCACGAACATGCGCTATAAGCTGGGACAGAAGGTCAAAGTCATGGTGACAGGAACAGATAAGCTGATGCGCACGATTGATTTTTCAGTCGTATCGGCAGAGGCGGAAAGCGTGTCGTAAGACGCGGTTTTTTGTGCCAGCATAAACGTATTTTAAGACTTGCGGAATCGGTGAAAATACAGTATAATACAATGACCGGAGGTAATAGACATGGCAAAGGCAGAGAAAAAGTTAATAGCGAACAACAAGAAAGCCTATCATGACTATTTCCTGGATGAGCGCTTTGAAACAGGAATTGAGCTTCACGGAACAGAAGTGAAATCGCTCCGTATGGGAAAGTGCAGTATCAAGGAGGCTTTTATCCGAATTGAAAAGGAAGAGGTCATCATCTACGGAATGCACATCAGCCCGTATGAGAAGGGGAATATCTTCAACAAAGACCCTCTTCGCCCGAAAAAACTGTTGATGCACAAATCCGAAATCCGCAAGTTGATTGGGAAAATCAAAGAAAAAGGGTATACACTTGTTCCGGTGGAAGTATACTTTAAAGGAAGTCTTGTGAAAGTGGAAATCGCACTGGCGCGAGGCAAAAAGCTCTATGACAAGCGGCAGGATATCGCCAAGAAGGATATGCGCCGGGAGGCAGAGCGGGATTTCAAAGTAAGAAATCTGTAAATATCTGGGCTTGTAATGGTTTCGACAGGGATCATGAAGCTGGAGAAGCGAGTCGCATGCAATGCGTTAAATGGCAAACTTAAAATTAAACGCTGAAGATAATTTAGCGGTTGCAGCCTAGTTGCTGCAACTTGGCTGCCTGAGGGCAGCAGTCTGACCTAGAGCACTCACACTTTAGGACCCAGGCTTCGACTATGTGAGAAACGACACGGGCAAAGCTTTGAGCCCGTGGGCGTAATATGAAGCTACTGAAACCGTAAGGGTGTCTGCTCCCGTGCGGCAGAGGGAATGTCAAAGAACAGAATACGCTCGTAGAAGGACAGGGGATTGGTTTTTGGACACGGGTTCGACTCCCGTCAGGTCCACTAAAAAGTGTAAAAAAGGATTGGCGAAAAAACGCTAATCCTTTTTTAATGTTTCGTCCAGAACTTTTTCCAGCTCCTTCCAAAACTCCGGGCTTGCTTTTGAAAGTGCAGTCACGAAACGCTTCCGGAATGATTCGTCTTCCTCCACCATGACCTGGTTAGCAAATGCGACAATCTCCTGGTTCCGTGTCCGTGGAACATACATCTCACCTTCTCCGGTGCGAAGCCAGTCTTCACTGACATTGAACTCGCGGCAGATGGATTTAAACATCTGTTCTGGAACGCTATTTTCTCCACGTTCCCATTTTGATACAGCACTCTTCTGAACTCCGAGAGCCGCACCGAATTTTTCAAGAGTGAGACCGAGGGCTTTTCTTAATTCTTTAATTCTTTCGTTCATAAATCCCACCTTAATAACGTTTATAAATTTCGCCGCGATTGCCGGCATCAATTACCAGGATAACACATTCTCCGTTATTAACAGTATAAATAATCCGGTATTCATCGACGCGAAGCCGGAGCAGGTTATCATATCCTTTCAGAGCTTTAATATCTTCACCATTTGGCAGCTTTTCAATAGCCGAGAGAACACGGAGTTTCTCATTACGGGGGAGTTTTTCAATAAATTTCTTTGCCCGCTTTTTTAAGACAATCTGATACATTACTCTATCCCCCACTCTTTTTTGCATTCATCCAGAGAATAACAGGTGTCTTTTTCAGGATCAGGGTCATTTTCATAACTTTCCATCATGCGTTGGCAGAACAGGTCGTCTGCTTCTTCATCAGCGGTGATGCCCTGCACATAGGCGAGAACATATCCCATTTTATATTCAGGAACATCATTTAATAATTGTATGACTTTTTCTTTGTCGCTCATAAAGCACCTCCTTTTATTTTCTGCTCTCATATTAACACTGATAAAATCTTGCGTCAATAAAAAAGTGTCTGATAGACACAAATAACAGCAATATTCGAGGAGGTGCAATCTTATTGAAACTCGGAAGGGCACAGCCACAAAAGAGTGACTTTGATAAGCGCCTGATTTCGTAGATTGTGAAAGACGAGAATACAAATTGTAACACAGAATGTGTTACAAAAATGAAATGAAACACATGATGTGACACAAATATCATTGCATGTTTGTGATATAGAAAATGGGTATGCAGACAATTATAATAAAGTAGAAAAAGTAAGCAGGAAGGGGGTATTACAGTATGAACAAGTTTGTAATTACGCCAAAAGACGACGATAAATCACTGACTGTTACAGTACGTGTGAGAAAAGCATTGTTGGATGAATATGATGATTTAGCCGTAAAAACGAATCGGTCCCGAAATGAACTGATATGTATGGCACTGCAATACGCTCTTGAAAATACAGAACTACACGAAGCATGAATAAAAAATATATGATTTTGAAAAAGATTTAAAAATTTCTATTTTTTAAATCTTTTTTCTAGTTGTGATTGTCTCACTTCATAGAAAGGGGTGAGAGTAGGATGCAAAAAATCATCATGTGGTTTGTAATGCTCATTCACAAAGACATGCAGAACTTTGAAATGGACAGCAAAACAAGTCAGACTGTTTACAACAAAATTATGAAAGACTTCAAAAAGGAGGAAGATTAAATCTGTTCAAATTGCCATGCCGGATTTGGTAGAAAGGAAAAGGTGCAAAAGGATAAACGGCATGAAAGCATTGTAATAGTTTCATGGAAAAATCAAAAAGAAAAATACAAAAGTTGGAGGAAAAAATATGTCATTTTTTACAAATCTTTATACGAATTATGCAATAGGAGCTGAGTTTGGAAGGAAACATCCCAAATTGGTCAATTTTATTTTTAACATATTCAAATTTTTTGCTCTGCTAATATCTGTGGTTTTATGGGTAGGAACCTGCCAGGGCGATTTACTGATTACCATTGGACAGAGTCTGGGAACACGCATTATCAGCATTTTGTATTGTCTGTTTGTGTGGGGCGGCATGGTCGGTCTTATCGTTCTCAAGGAAAAGAAAGGAATGGATTTATTTAGATTGTCAGGGATAAAAATAATAAAATCCGTGAGGCTTTTATCCCCAGGCATACGCCTATGAACAGGCAGCGGAATCCTTTGTGCGCTACATAAATAACATGGAATATGGGACACCTGTAACTATGCAGATTCTGATTGAAAAATATGACAATGATGTACACAGACAGCAGGAAATGCAGCACAGTTGGCACAGCAGAATCAACGTTTAGATGAGATTAGCAGCAAGCTGAACAACAACGCAACACATGTGACGGTAGATGGCACGTTGCACATTCGATAATACCGGCAGGAGAGACAAAATGACATATACACAAGCAGTTGAACTGGCACTTAATGGGGATTCATCAGGCTTTGATTTCCTTTATAATTCCACAAAAAACAATAAATATTATCTGGCATTGAAGTATGTAAAGAATGAGGAAGCGGCAAAGGATGTATTGCAGGATGCATACATCCGGGCATGGAAAAATCTGGACAAACTGAAAGAGCCGGAGAAGTTCGATTCCTGGCTGGCGCAAATTGTAGTAAACACTGCCAAGAATGAATTGGAAAAACGAAACCGCACTCCGCTCGATTTGCGGACAGATAGTGGAGAGGATGAAGATGACACAGAAATTTTCGACAGGGCAGTAAGTTCATGGGACAACGTTCCTGAATTGGAATACACCAGGGAAGAGACAAGACAACTGGTGCATGAACTGATAGATTCTCTGTCTGACGAACAGCGTCTCGTCGTGATTGCCTTTGAATTAGAAGGTCTCACCACAAAAGAAATCGCAGAACAACTTGGCTGTTCTGAGGCTACGGTGAAATCCAGACTGCGCTACGGCAGGAACAACATCAAACAGAAAGCGGAGGAACTGCAAAAGAAAGGATACAAGCTTTACAGTATTGCACCGGTTACATTGCTTTTGTTATTGCTGCAAAAGGAGCAGGCTGTATTTGCAGCAGAGATTTCTGCGGAAACTGCACTAAAACAATGTGAAAAACAGATTTTGAAAAAGGCAAATCACGCCAAAGCAGCCGGGGCGGATACGACTGTTCATGCAGCTGCAAGAAAAGCATTTTTTGCAACAAAGGTGGGAAAAATTACAGCCGGAATTGTTACGGCAGTAGTAGTGGGTGGTGGAATCGCAACAGCGGCTGTTCTTAGTCAGGGAAAGCAGCCTCCTGAAACTGTGGTGGAGCAGAACCTGGAAACAGTGGTAGAGCAGACCCCGGAAACTCCGGGAAATGATGGGAAGGACCCATATTTTGATTATGAAAAAAGGTTTTCACCTGAAGAACCTGACAGCTATGGAGTCAGCGGTGATTACAATAATGTTGATTTGGAACATGTTGCCAGATTCACAGGCGGGAAAATACAGACAGTAGACGAAGATATGGAAGTAAATTCCGTCCAAGGGTATATCAAACTTATGACAATTCTTTATAAGGAAAGTAATGCCCGTGCAGCAGAGTTTCCTTCGGATGGCAACGAATATACACTCTCTCCGAAGAATGATTCTGAAATTTTGAATGGAACAGCCGCGCATGTCAATGCTTGTATTGTAATACCAGCCGAGCATATTTGGGGAATTCAGGCAAGAGGTTATACAGTAACCATTTATGAGGTGACGATTGAAGGGGATACCGGATATGTGCTGCAAAACGCATTCAACGGCAGCCCGACAGATGTAAATCCGGCAGATGAATAAATTAAAAAAATTATAAAAATTTAAATCTATTTTGAAAAATGTGCTGTCTAACGAATGTAAGGATAAGAATCCTGTACATAAAACAAAGGAAAGAAGGAAAATGAGTATGAAAAACGAGTGTGCGTATGGCACAGGCTGACACAAAGCGCCAAGACAATTATGCCATGCGCAAATGGTATACGCACCTGGTAACGGGTGCACCGAAAACAAGAATATCCAGGAAAGGATGGTACAATATACCATGAGAAAAAACAGACTTATTACTGTCATGATGACAGCAGCATTAGCAGCAACAGCATTCGCAGGATGCGGAAACAATGAAGTCGCCACTGGGGCAAAACCTGCGGTAACAGAAAGCAAAACATCCGAGACAACAGAAGTTGCATCAGAAAAAGAAACAGAACAGGCATACGACCCGGATGACAACACGTATAACCATCTGATGTCCGACCCGTACTTCGACATGGACAATGCAATCAAAGATGAAGAAGCGATGGAACATCGGAAACTGTACAACCATGATGATAGAGAAGTCCTCTATAACATCATGGATATGGACCGGTACATGGAAATGACAGGCGCAGCGGTCGTAGAAGTAAATAAGACAATTGACGTAGAAGAAGCAAGAAGTGTTGACTATGGAAATGGTATTTACGAAAACTTCTTTACACTGTCAGACGGCGGTACCTGTTCAGAGTTCTATAAACACTTTGCTTACTATGGCATAAACCAGTACTCCGAACTCGAGTTCCATCTCATGGATACAACCATGAACGATTATGGTACGCGTTATGACTCCTATGAAACAATCACAGTCTTAAAAGCTTACACGATTCCATTAGACCCGAACCAGGACGGATATCCAGTTTTCATTCCCGAAGCTTTCGACGAATGCGATAGACCAGTTGGCTTGCTCTGCGAAGTAGAAGCGGACGGCGAACAGGGTTACATGGTCCTGCGAAGTCGGTTACTGTCAGATTACTTAGGTGTCGACCTAAGCAGCGTTGTAGACACAGACAATGAATAAGAAAGCAGCACAAAAAGACTTTAACATCCCCCGGACGAAACGTCTGGGGGATTTTTTTGTCACAGATTTTGTCATATATTGGAAAAGCAAGAAAGTTATGATAAAATAGAAATTAAATCAGAGAGACCTAAGTATTTTTGTACTTTGGGATAATAGACCAGAAGTTACGAAGGATATAGCAAGGAGGAGATGCCAATGAAATTTATTCATATTTTACAGCTTATATGGTGGATTGCGTTGGTAATTCTGTTATTTTGGAATCCGTTTTTTGGATTTATGCTTATCATCGGAACTTGTGTAGTAGACTTTATTAAGAAAAAGTGGAACGGACCATTTTTGACGATTGTGACAAAAAAAGAAATTCGGGACAGCAGGAATCGGTATGGATTTTAAATATTTTATTTTACTATTTATTGTACGGAAAAAATACCAAACGGCGAAGATGCTGCGGGCAGAACTGATAAATTACACATTTTATTACCGCCTTGTTTCGAGCAAAGTAAACACGCATGATGTAAAAAGCAGTGAGTATCGAAAATTTAAAGAGAAGCATTACCCATTTTTTGAACATAAGAATCGAGAGATTGTAGATATACTCTGAAAGTACATGTAATTTGCAATTTATAAATAATAGAATGTACGCTGGATTAGCAGCTGGTTCTTTTAGAGAGTCCATGATGGAGGGGTATAGCGATGAAGATAAAACAGCAGAAACAAATCAAGGTGTTTTTGAGCGAAGAATTCGGAAAAGACAGAGGAAATGACCTGTTTGACAGGCAGGAGAAATCGTTAAGCACACTCATTGAGAACACACAAAACAAGTCGGAAAATCAGATGAAAACGCTTACGCAGACCATTCTTCCACGCATAGCACTGTATAAGACTCTATTAAAAGATGGTTTACCGGAAGACGAAGTATATAAGTATATGCGAAAATATATGCTGGAGAAAGTCGCAGCAAAGAAACATGCGTCTACGGCGAAAATGGAATTAGTACCGGGATTTTACACAATTTACAGTCATATATTTCTTAAAATTATGCGTACAACCGACCTGCAGGAAAGCGTACAAAGCTGCAGCAAGGATTACTATGATATTACGATTAAAAAGTGTCTCTGGCATACGGCTTGCGTAGAAAATGATTGTGCGGATTTGTGCCGTCTGTTTTGCGATGTTGACGACGTGACATACGGCGGACTGAAAAAAATAGGCTTTTCGCGTACCAAAACCTTGGGATATGGTGGGGATTGCTGTGATTTTCACTTTTTTAGAAAATAGGGAATTGATGAGGAAATTATGAGTAATATAAATAATATGTCGATTGTGAAACAGCAGTATGCTAATGCAAATAATTTAAATACAAGAATTTCAATTCATGATAAATATTCGACAAATAAGATGGGGTTTGGAAATTGGATTGTTTCAAATTATAGAATTGATAAGGGGATGAAAGTTTTAGAGCTGGGTTGTGGAACGGGAGATATGTGGAAAAATAGAGAGGATTTGATGAAGCTATGTTCCAAATTGACGCTTTCAGATTTTTCAGAAGGAATGCTGTCAACAACAAAAAATAATATAGGTAAATGTAATAATGTTGATTATAAAGTTATTGATATTCAAGAAATTCCTTTTGAAAATGAAACTTTTGATGTAGTTATTGCAAATATGATGTTATATCATGTGCCTAATATAGATAAAGGTTTGGCAGAAGTACGACGAGTGTTAAAGAGAGGTGGTTTTTTTTATTGTGCGACTTATGGAGAACATGGAATTATAGAATACCTTTCAAAAATACTTTCTGCATATGGTGTTGAAGATAATATAAATAAGAATTTCACATTGCAAAATGGATATGAGATATTAAGTAAAACTTTTTCCAGAGTCGAAAAGCTAGAATACATTGATTCATTGGCAGTTACCAATATAGATGATATGGTGGAATATATTTATTCTCTTTCAAGTATGACATCATTAAATAGTGTGCCGAAGCAAGTCATAAAAGAGATTTTGATTAATAATACAACGAATGGAATTTTAAATGTGCCAAAGGAATATGGAATGTTTATATCGTCATAGAAAGCGTCAAATTCCAGCTTTTGAAGATGGCAGACAAGAAGGAGAAAAGATAAAAAATGTTACGAGTGTGTTCGAAAAATGAATTTGAAAAGTATATTGATTTTGCATATGAATTGGCTACGGACTTAACGAAGTCCGGCTATCCGACCTATTGTGATGGAATCAAGACAAAGGAAATGTTTGTGGAACGGTCTCTAAAGGCATTTGAGCGGGAAACAGAGGAAATGCTTTTGTTTGAGCAGGAAGGGGAAGTACAGGGATTCATTCACTATTATTGGATTCCGGAAGATCATTATCTCGACACAACTGGTTTTAATGTCAACAGAGCAATGGAACAGGCACTTTCGGAATTCCTGACATTTGTTGGGGAGCGTTTTAAAGGGTATGATTTGTTTTTGGGGTTTCCTGCCGAGAACAAGCCGGCGGTGAATTTTCTTGCCGGACAAACCTTTGAGTGTATTGAGGACGACTACAATAACACGGTTTTTCTTGATAAATGTAATAATATATCAGAAAGTAACGATTTGATACGAATTGGCAAAGAAAACTATGATAGTTTTAACGTACTTCATAAGCAGATAGAAGGCGACGTTTACTGGAATTCAGAAAGAATATTTGCAGATTTAGATAACTGGGTCATCTTTGTTAAGGAGAGGGATGGAAAACCGCAGGGCGCCGTTTATTATATGGATGCCCTGGATGGATGGTTTGAAATTTTTGGAATTGACTTGAATAATAATGAGTATCATCCGGAGGTGTTCAAAGAATTGCTAAATGCCGCGTTGCTTCATGCAAAGAGCAGGGGTGGCAAAGTAATGACATTTTTCTGCAATGAAGAGGGTGAGGAAGCTGCAATGGAATGTGGATTCACATGTATCGGAAACTATCGTTGTTATAAAACGCATCTGGAATAAGTTTTTCAATTCCATTCTTGACGCTTGGAAGTGCAATGGTAATGTCAATTTATACTTTGACAGATGCGATTGTTATCGGAAAAGGTGTAGGACCGGACGCGCTTGCTGCGCTGAGTATCACTACGCCGCTGTTGTGTATTCTGATGGCGATGGGAATTTTGTTTGGCGTGGGCGGTTCCGTGCAGATGAGCGTTCACTGGGGAACCGGGGATTATCAAAAGGCAAACCGCTTTTTTCCCCTGTCGTTTGCAACTTTGGCGGTATTTTCCAATTATAAAGTTTTCACTTTTAGGGAGTACCGCAAACGAATTCCACCAAACCCATTGCGTTTTTGTGCCCTGTAAGGTATAATAATAAAATCGTAATCAGACAGAATATGTCCATAGGAAAGAAAAAGGACAAAAGGAGACAAGAGTCATGAGCCAGGCAAAAGTGGATCGTTATAAAGAAGAGAAGGCAAACCGTAAAAAGACAATGGAAAAGGAGAAGATGCTGCGCAGAGTGAAGATGGCTGTCGGAGTTTTAGTGGCAGTAGTCATCGTGGGCTGGGCAGGATTTTCCGGATACCGTGTCTATGAAAATAATAAGCCGATGAAGACAATCTACACGAATCTTTCTGCAATCGAAGATTATATGACAACTTTGGATACAGAGGAATAAGAAGCGAGGGCTGTTCCGCAAAGCGGGGCAGCCCTTTCTTTTTATAGATTATGAAAAAATCCTATTCGTTTGCAGCGCTTTCTGCCTTTGAGAGCGCATTGTCAATTGCCTGTAATAATACCATTGAGGTATACTGGTTGTCGGTCTGATATGTAATCCCTTCGGTAGACTGTTTTTCCAATACCTGTGTCCGGATGCTCTCCATTGCCGGCTCCATCAGAGGATACATGGTTGTGACGGTATCGTCGAGATTTACCAGTGCAATCGAAGTGATACGGTTGCTGTCCACGATAACCTGCACATCTACGGCATGCTCCTGAAAGGTGATGGAGGAGGTGTAGACACCTGCGGTATATCGCATGGTTTCTGTGGATGTATCGTCTTTGTTCCTTGGAAGAAACATGAAGAGCAGCAGGACGATAAGCAGGATGCCAAGCCCTGCAAAAATGAGGGTGTAAATGAGTTCTTTCATATGAAGGACGACTATTTTTGTTTTTGCACTCACCGGAAGCCTCCAATTACTGATTATTAGATTGTATGAGGGGAACAGGGGAGATATGACAGCATTTGAAGGAGAGATTTTTTACTGGCGTAGCGGTATAAAAATTTTTGAAAAAAAGTGTTGACAAAACGGATGAAAGTGAGTATTATATTAGATGTGTCTGACAGACAGATACGTAAGCGCGAGTGGCTCAGTTGGTGGAGCACGACCTTGCCAAGGTCGGGGCCGCGGGTT
>OGCY01000430.1_pt1 | contig 11910 bp, 12 predicted proteins | sample 1570311 | NCBI WGS metagenome assembly OGCY01 (sample SAMEA2582165, study PRJEB24529) | metagenome | biome: Human gut stool | place: China | collected 2011
GGGTCGATGTTAAAATCGCTTGTGATGCGGTTTAAGATTTGATTGGTAGAACGTAGCACGCTTAAATATTCGTAAGCCTGTCCGTAGATTTGCCCACTCATGTTCGAACCTAAAACGTTAAAGGCTCTCTCAATATGTTGAAATGTGCCGACGCCACGTTTGAAAGCAAACCATAACCAAATAAGCTGTTGGAGTTCGTACTCGGTAAATTCAAAAGAGAATTTCTTTTCACGGCTAGGCAATTCAGGATCAGTGATCAACTCCCCTTCTAAAATTATCTTGTGTACATACTCTACTGCTTCAGGGAGTTGTTCAAGGGTTAAATCTTCGATTGATTCCACATTAAAGCGTTGATGGACTAAATGATAGGCATCAGAATAAATTAATCCCTTTTTGCTGACTAACATATTTACGGCATTACGCAGGCCTGTGCGATCATCTACCGTGGTTTTACGTTCTGCTTTGCCATTAAACCAATAATCATGTAACGCTTGATAACACTCTTTTTTGTATTTGATTAATGTGTCACGGATTTCTGGGTTACAACGATTAATATCAATACCAAATAGCCAGCCGTTTAGGTATTGAATAGGAAGACATAGCATTTCACGATTTTTCTCATCTTCTGCAACTGTGGTTATGATAACCACAGTTGAACATAATACTTCATCTCTCACTATTCTTTGGCGTTGCGCGCGCCAGTCAATGCCGATATTTTCACAAATAGGCTTCATAGCAACATAGTGATTGCCATTTTGTTCAACGGTAATTAATGACTGATTGTTGAATGAAATTGTTTGGGTTGAGATTTGATTAGCCATTTCTGACTCCTTTGTTTTATTTTACGAAGATTTGACCTAATAGGGTCGCCAAGAGGTTCGTAAACCGAAACAAAGAACGGCCGGGATTATTCCCCTTTCGGGTGTTGTATTCTCCGCCCTCTCGGCATAGATAAGATGTGGTTATGCGCAATGAATGTTTAATGGCAATAAACAAACAAGGTTGATAAATTTCACGCATAAAAAAACCGCTATGCTGTCGGATTTCCGCTTTGTTTTAAGGTTACGAGCCTTGAAATACATACTAATAAAAAAGCCCCTTTATAGTCAAGGGGCTGATTTTCAGTTTTTTGTAAAAAGAAATGTGTAAACAATAAAGAATAGGATAAATGCTACAACAAGAATTTTTCCTATCGGTGGGTTGTTACTTTTCTCTTTATCTTCAGATTGGTTTAACTGCGAAAAATATTCAGCAATATCTCCCACATCTTTTCCTGATCTAATATCAAATACTCTTTGTATATCGTTCAGGTAAAAAACCGCTTCTTGTTCAAGTTCTTCGCAATATCCCCAAATGGCATTTTTTTCTGGGTAATAATCAGTGATTGCAACATTTAATGTTACAACTTGCCCATCTACAACATAATCAATCAACACATCAAGATAGCAATAATCCTCCTCTTTGATCGAGGAAAATTCCAATTTGTCGCGCTTAGAGATACCCGTTCCCGGTATTCCTAAATTACGATAAACACCATTTTTCCCTATATTAATTGAGGCACCTTTAACCCCAGCCGTGACACTTACACCTGATTTACTTAGATTTAATTTTACTCCTGGTAAAATTTTCTTTGTTTTTCTGAATCGAATAGCCACACAATCCTCCTGGCTCAATAAAATTGAATGGCTAACGATCCTACCTTATTTCAACTTTTTTATTTGTGATAAGGTTCTCAAATCAGTTAAAAACTTGTCGAAACTGTAATGAATATTCAACGTAAGGACCATTATCAATTTTCGACCATTCGGAGCAAACAATTAATATACGCTTAGATTCACCAGGAGGAATCCACTCAAATGATTTGTAACCGCCATGACGCATAAGGAAAGAATCAAGAGAACCAATCATGTTTCTTTCGCGTGTTTTATGGTATCTAATTGTTGCTGTGGTTGATAAAGGGATAGAGTTAATACTTTCAACTCTACGCTGCTCATAACCATCGCCAAACTTAATTACATCAACTTTTGGCTTAAAGTCTAATTGCATCCCCCACTGCACTTTAAAATTAAATAATTCTTTCATAACTTTATCCCATCATTCCGCCACTTCTTGTTTCATTCCTTAGAACTTCATAAACCTGAGCTTTGGTTAATCTAGCAATCTTCTCTGCTAAATCAGGATCGCCTTCCCCATCCCCAAAGTTATTTGGTTGGTTGATGACAACCGTTTTACTATTTGACTCACCTAATGCTTTATTCAAATTAGAATTGCTAGTAATCTGTCCGCTTGCTCCTGGCGTGAATAACTCTGGGCCTTTCTCCCCAACAAGATAGGTTTTCCCACCGCCAACATAACCACCACTCGCACGGGCACCTGAAATAGTGACGCTTTTAAGTTGATTCAAAACTGCAGCACCTTGACTTGCAACAGCTGCCATATTCGCAAATTTCTGCGCAGGCGTAACCGCTGTAGGGTCATTCATGGCTTTCATAACTGCAGCATGTAAGTTAATTAAGGATTCAGCGATTTGAAATGATTTAGAGATAGCAAAAAGCGTTCGGTATGCTGCCGACTGCTTACCACCTGCCGACTCCGCCAATCCTGCCAATCCATCAAATAATGATGCGGCAATATTTAGCTGTGTCGTGAGTGCTTGTCTATCTAAATCTTCCTTGCGTTGTCGATACTGATCTTCTATTAGTGCCTTGGCCTCTTCGAACTGTTGAACATTGATAAGCTGTTGTTCATAAAGTTCTTGAGCCTTAACTAGCTGATCTTCTCTCGTAATATCGCTTTGGACATACGGATCATTACCTGAACCGCGAATATCATTAAAGAATGACCGCACTTTATTTGCTCTGTCGTTATCTTCTTTAATTTCTTTGGCTTTCTGTTTCTCCAACGCCTGATCGTACGCTTGAGCCTCTAATGCTAAATAATGCTTTCTTAATTCTAATGCACTTCCGAAATTTCGCTCTTTAGCCTCTTTTTCAGAAATAGCCATCTTATTAATCGTCTCTATGCGTTGCTGATGTTGCAAGGCTAGTTTTTGCATTTCATTGGCATACTGCATATCTAAAGACGCAACATCACTCGTTTTACTACCAGAACCATGCTTAGACTTAACAGATGTTTTTTTATTTTCGCCTTTGATTATTGCGGCAAGTTGCTCATTGTAATTTTGCTCAAGTTTACCAAGTTCTGAGTTTCTCAATTGGTCGATTGTTTCAAAACCACGTTTTTTAATTTCAACTTCGCTCAGGACAAGATTTTTGATCGCTTGTTTATCTTTTTCGTGTTGTTCTGTTAGCTTTTGTTGTCGAGATTTTAGTTTATCTTCAATTTTTTCAAGTTGAGCCTTACCGGCTTTCTCTTTTTCTTCTTTCTCTGCTTTCTTGCGATTAGCTTCAGCAGCATCCGCATCAGCCTTTTGTTTATCTTGCTCTGCTTTTAATTTCGCACGTGCTTTATCTAGGTTGGCTTGCTGGCGTTCCATTTGGTCGCGCATTGCAGCCAACACCTCATCGCTACCATCAAAAGCCCCAGATTCAAACTGTTGTTCTAGAGACTTTTTGGATTTCTCTAGGATAGATATTTCATTCTCTAAGTTTTTAACATGGGTAGCTGTATCAACCCCTTTCATCGCTTTGGTTAAGTTGATAAAAGCAGTCGAAAGACTATCTACCGCACCTTTAAAAAACTTAGTAATGCCTGTAGTTTTGGCAAACTGTTCTTTTAGTTCATCTGTTGCTTGCCCTAGCGTATCAAGAGAGCCTGACAATGTATCTTTAGCAGATCCTTCACCCGTTCCGCCGACACGCTCTTGTAGCGCTTTAAATATAACTTCTTGCGCCTTAGCTTTATCACCAGTTTCAACAAACGAATTGATTAAATTCTGTTGTTCAGAGGTAAGCTCTATGCCTTTTCTTTTTAGGATAGATATTGCATCGGCTGGACTTTCTAACGCGCGTCCAAGGTTTCTAGCCTCGCTTGAAATATCAGTACCAAATGTTTCTGCTAAATCTTGAGACAGCTTGATTGCCTCTTTAAATGATTCACCAGTAACACTTTTAAATGTCATCATTACTGATATTGCTTGGCGAACACCGTCTGTACTAGCAAGCGTATTCATCGCAACAGATCGAGCAAACTCATCTAATTGTGAAGAGGAAAAACCAACTGCCGCACCAGTTGCTCTTAATTGAGCCTCTGTTCTAGCCATGTAACGCTCGGTTTCTTCGTAAATCTTTATTCCATCACCCAAAGAACTTACGAAAGAAACTACTGCACCTGTGGCAGCTAATGCCGCTGTAGCTAATCCACCAATCGCAATTTTAGTGAGATTAATACCACCATGCGTTTTCCCAAAGCCATCTAGAGATTTTTTAGCCTTGTTAATTTCTTCTGTGAACTTGGCTGTCTCTGCCTCGAGTTTTATTTTTAAATTGCTAATCTGGTCCAATTCTCAATACTCCTGAATTTGCAGCAGACACTTCCATCATTTCTTCATCCGTCATTTCTTTTGATGAATCATCAGAATTAAAGATAGAAAAATCCCTAGCGGTTACAACTTGTTTTGCGGCTGCGCAGTTATAGACCGAACTTGTGATTATTCCGTAGCCATAATCAAGCATTTCTAGCGTGAATGGTCGTGCTCCGAAATATTTATACCAAGAAAAATACTCCGCAAGAGACATCTCACGGAGCATTCTTCGGTAGTCTGCACGCTTAAATTCGTGCGCAAGTTTTAAAACAAAATCAAGTTCGGCCTCTAGGCGTTTTTTATTTCGCCATCCGTACTCTCAGTTTCTTCACGCCCCTCAGACTTAGGGAAGTTACACACATTTTGAACAGCCTCTAAGACCAAATAAAAGTCGCTATTGGTAAGCGTTGTTAATACTTCTTTTTGCAACTCTTCAATAGTTTTATCTGTTTGATAGTGTGACAACGAAAAAGCGATTAATCTTGCATGAGCCAACAAGTTATTTCTTGTCATTTGGTTCAGTTTTGCATTAATTTCCTTTTCTGTATCTTCCGTTTTGATTGGTTCGGGTTTTTCTAGAGAATTCATATACTCGATATATTCGAGATAATCTAAAGCAGATAGTGCCGATAACTGGAGAGTTTGGCCACTGACTTCAAACTTGATTTGTTTTAACATAATTAATCACCTGCTTTGTTGGTTTCGGCTAATAACGGTTTACCAACATTGGTTAGCTTGATTGTACGAGTCATTGTTTCATTTTGTGGGACAGCTTTACCCAAAGAAGAAACCCAAGCAAAATAAACATCTCGCGTGCCGTTTGGGAATAAAATTAGATAGAATTTTTTCTTACCACTATCAAAGTCTGTAACGATAGCTTGTTGTGCAGTATCACCTGGTAGCCATGCAAGAGTAATGGATGTTTCACCCGCTGATTTAGCTCCTTGGCTAGTTGATTTCCATTCTGCATTTGGATCATCTAAGTAGTTGTCTTCGTAACTTTCTGCTGTTACTTCACCAGGAGATAACTCTTTAATTTTCGCAATGCGCTCCCAGTTTTCAGTATTTTTAATTTCAGTCACTGAAATTGTCCCATCTTGAATGGCGGTGCTTTCTTTTTCGTCTTTTAGACGAAAAAATTGTAGGCCTGCGCCTTTCATTGGTGTAGTGTCTTTCTTAGTCATTATTGGCCTCATAAGTGATGTTGTATTGAATGTCGGCAGCGATCCACGTTGCCATTTGTTCGTCTTGCTCGTAATCAAAAGACGAGAATGCAGTTGTCTCGGTTAGGCTTGCTAATGATTCTTCAACGATGCCGCTTTCATAGATTTCTTGCGCAAGTTTATCTAAGTCATCTTCTCTCGACGCTGAGCGCATAAATGCCGCAACATGTAGTGTCGCGTGTAATGTTCCGTCTAAATATCCTGTTGGCGTAACATTACTAATAAATACCGCTACTGTTGGACTCTGTGTTTCAATATCGGTGAATGATGGCTTGCCATTGCTAAATTCCTTAACTTTTGGTAAATGCGGTTGTAAAGCATCAATGACTGCCTGTCTGATCTTCGAATGAATTTTCATTTTTTTACCACTATCTGTATTTGCCTAATTAGTTGATTTCTCAACTCCATTGGCATTTCCTTTTCGTACGCTCGTTTAACCTCTGCGTGGAATGCCTCTGTAAGTGGAATTTTGAGTGGAATTTTGACTACATCGATAGGATAACGATCTTTCCCTTGTCGTTGCATTACTTGAGTTCGACCATTCTTAAGCTCTTGAATAAACGACCGTTGATAAAAACGATTTCCGACTTTTAGTTGACCTTTATTTTCGCCTCTTCGAATAAATCTCCCATCACCTTTAACCAACCTGATAACAGGTAAATTTCCTCGATTAACTTTAATAAATGCACTTAATCGTCTTGGCTTGGCTCGTTCTAGTTTCGCTCGCCCTTTAATAAAGCGCTTAGGCACATCTACTTTCTTGGATGTATCTATTACAGCTCTCACCATAACTTTTGCAGCAACATTATTAATTGTGCGCGCCATAGCTTGAGGAACGGCTTTTTTATCAATATCCGTTAGAGCCTTTTTGGCTTTTTCGATGTCGTCATTAATTGCCATTAGTAACTCGCATCCTCTTCAAGTTGAAGAATAATCGTTCCCGAATTAAAGCTGAAACCACTGATAATATAATCAATGTTATTTATTGTTACGCGGTCATTTTTCTTTGGTTTATAACCAGAAGATTTGAATAGCGTAAGCGTACGATAAACTCCATTAATTGGTTCAACTTCTTTAGGCGACTCATCTAACACCGCCTTGTATTTTTTGCCGTTGATAACATAGACGGACATCATCACATCTGATATGACTTTGTCCGCCTGTGCGAGTGCGTCATCAAACGGACTAAGCGTTGATCTTGACATCTACTGTGCCCATCGATGCGCCACTAGCATTCCAAGCAATACCTAAACGCTTGTTACTACCTGCGGTAATCGTTGCACCATCGGTTGCTGACCAGTAAACAATTGCGCCTTGTTTAATGTCATCTTCCGCTTTTGCTTTCACAGTGAAAACACCTGTAGTTAAGCCAATGCCTGTTTCATTTTGTGCAACATCAGATACTGAGATTGCAGCAAGGTTTTCTAACATCACTACATCACCGCTTTTTACAGCTGCAGTAGCGGTAAAACGCACGGTGTTTCCGTCTTGTAGGTAATTTTTAGACATATTTAATGATCCTTTAATTTTGATAATAAAAAACCGCACTTTTAATCGAAGTGCGGTCGTTATTTATGGGATGTTAAGTTACTTATTGGTAACTTTTACAATTCCTCGGTAATCAATCACGTTAACACCTGCATCAATGCGCACCTTAGTAGATACACCATCAACAGTGAAACCTTGTTGTTGCTCCATATATGGCGTATCAATGCCGTCAAGGTAAGAAACTTCAATTGCCTCTTTGTTGATTAAGTACCAAGATTTTGGATCGGCAACTTGTAAACGAGCGGATTTAACTGTCGGCACAATGTCACGGATTGGATTGATAATACCAGAGTTAATATCAGCTCCCTCAACACTTGCTGAACCTAGAACTTGTTTAGCGCGAGTATAAAGTGAGGTTGGTAACAACATAAAATCAGGCTCAATTGCTAATGGTTCACCACGAGTATTGACAAATCCATTCATCATTTGAATTGCTTTATCAATATTGGCCACATCTAATGCAGCATTATCAAATGAGTTTTTGTGCGAGCCATCAAATAATTTTTTGCCATCTTGTGCAATCGCGTTACCGGTTAATAACGCAAACACTAATTTAGCGATTGTTGCACGTGCAGCTTGTCCCATTTTTTCAGGGATTTTTGTCAACAAGTGCATATCGTCATTGATGATTGCTTGACGAGTAATGCTAAATAATTGTCCGTAAGTCGCTAATGCAACGCTAGCGCCATCATCGCCGATTGTGCCGTAGGTGTACTCTTCCCCCTCACCGACTTGCGGTAAGTAACCAAAATCACCTAAACCAACACGTTTCGCCGCGCGGAAGTCGGTTAATGTGCCGCGAGAGGTAAATTGATCAAAGTTTTCTGCTGCGGTTTCCCAACCTTTGAGCAAGGATTTGTGCGCCACATCAATTAAGATTTGACCAAAGTCAGAGCTTGAGTGGGTAAACGCCAATCCAACCATGCTCATTGCATTTTGGCCTGCAACACTAATACCACGATCGACCAATGACGCACGAGCAAGTTCGCGCAAGGTCATTGCGTTGTAGGCATTGTCTTTGGCGTCTGCTTTGTCTTTATCGATGCCTGCACGAGCTAACAAAGATTGTTTCACGCTGTCGCCAACGATATTACCATTTCCAGCATATGCGGTAGGCGCTGCACTTGGCGTTGTGCCTGCACCAAGTTTTGCTAATAATTTGTCTTTGGCTTGATCAGGAGTAATTGATAAATCACCCAAACACTCCACCAACAAATCATTGTGCGTAGTACCAAACGGTGCAAATACCGCTTTAATGTCAGCGTTGCGTTTATTTAATTCGGCTTGCACTTGTGCGGTGTTATCTACCGGAGCTGTTGGTGCTTGATTTACTGGTACGGTTGGCGCCGGTTGTGCTGGAGTTGGTGTTGCTTGTGGTGCAGATGCGCCAGCGTTGCCTTGTGGCTTAAACAACATGTCTTTCATTGCTTTTGGCATATTTTCAAAGTCCTCTAATTTTCGTGATTTAATAGACGCCATCGCCACAAGTGGTTCGGCTAGTTTGTCTGCAAATCCTTGTTCAACACATTCTTTTCCGTTGAGCCAAGTTTCTGCTGATAGCATTTCTGCTAATTCTTCAGGTGTTTTTCCTGTTTTGTTTGCGTAAGCTGGGATTAGCGTATTTTCGACCTTGTCTAATAAGTCGGCATATTTGCGCATATCCTCCGCATCGCCGCCTTGGATGCCCCAAGGCTTATGGATCATCATCATTGCATTTTCAGGCATGATTACCTCATTGCCCGCCATTGCAATAACGCTCGCCATACTTGCCGCCAAACCGTCAATGTAAACCGTCACATTGGCTGGATGATTTTTTAGCAAGTTGTAGATAGCGATCCCATCAAATACATCGCCACCGGGTGAGTGGATGTGTAGGTTAATCTGCTTAATGTTGTTTCCGCAGTCTTTTAAATCCTGCGCAAAGCTCGCAGCAGATACGCCCCAAAATCCGATCTCATCATAAATTGATATTTCTGCCGTATCGTTGGCTTTGGCTTTGATTGAGTACCAAGACTGGTTATTCGTCTTTGTCACGTTCGCTGCCATCGCTATTGGCGCCAGAATCATCTTTTGTTTTTTCATTTGTCGTACCTGTGTTAGTTAAATCCGTGTCAAACTTGAGACCAAATTTTCGGTTTTCCTCAACCTCAACTCTTCGTCTTCGTTTAACTTCTGCTGGATTGCTACCGCTTGCTCTTACAGCTTGGCTTTCCGTTGCTAATCCGCCTTTAATCCGTTCTTTCCAGGCATTCGCCTCTTTAATTGGATCAATCCACGGCATCACTGGACCTGAATATACCGCATTGAATAAGGCGGTTTGATCTATTTGAGCTGGTACGTCAATTTCTCCGCTTAAAATCGCCATTTTTAGCCATTCTCGATAAATCGGGCGGGAGATATGCGCAACAAAGGTATCTTGTAAAACGGAGTAGCCCTCAAAGCTCTCCACCAACTCTTGGCGCTGGCTTGAGTAAGTGCCGTTATAATCTCGCGCAATACTTGAGTAACTTGAGCGAGTCCCCGCTGCTGTTGCTCTTAATTGCCCATTCCTAAAGGTTTCAAGGTTCACATTTGGACGATTAGAATTGATCAACCCAATATCTTCACCAGGTTTTAAATCATCAATGATTGCACCGGGAGCAATCTCAAAATCTCGCTCCGGACTGTCTGCGCTGTAATCCTCATTATCTCCGTAAAGTGCGGCATCGCCTTTTTTGATGTACATCGTAAAGGCGGCGGCAATTCGTGCGGCCACACGCTCGCTCTCCTCGTAGTCTTTAAGGTCAGCAAGTCGGATAATTACACCGTGCAACATCGATACGCCACGCAATTGGTGCAAGCGCTTTTTAAACGCAAGGTGCAACATATTTTCTGCTGGCACAGTTTTAACTCGTCCAAAAGTGCGGTTGTTTTCTTGTGGGTTATCCATGTAAACGCGGTAAGACACAGGACGGCGCCAAGCATTAATCTCTATCCCTTGGATTACATTTGCCGTATCAAGTGTATTCATCGGCACAAAATCAGGCTCTAATGCCTCAAGGCTAAATGCAATGTCTGTGCTATGGGTTAGCCCCGCTACAGAACCACGCACAAGTTGGATAAACACTTCCCCATCACGGAGCCATGTGCGTAACAACATCCGCTCAAGTTCAGGACGAGTAAACTGCCCAGTTACTTCGGGACGAATAGACCATTCCGCCCATTTCTTGCGGATTTGTTCCGCCAGCTCCTCATCAACATCACCACTTAAATTTAGCGGTTGTGGTTCGATATGGATTCCTCTAGAGCCAATCACACGCTCTTCCATTTTGTCCAAAATACCGATCACAATATCGTGATTTTGATCTAACGCTCGAGCTTGTTCTCGCAAACTTACCGCACTTTGTTTGGTCGATATGTTAGCGCCTTGGCTTTCGCGTTTTGCCTTATGTGTACGGCTTGGCATTGCTGCCTCGTATGCATTCATCACATATCGGCTTTTTGCTCGCTGTGCGCCCCATTTAGGCGAGATTGCGGCAATTGTTTTATCTAATATTCCCATCGTTTAAAATCTCGCATATTTGATTCTGTGGCGTTTTACGCGCTGTCTTGTTTCCGCTAATAACTCATTAAGCATTTGTTGATAGCGGTCACGTTGTTTTTCCCATCCCGATACTTGATAAGATACAGATCGCCCATTAAAGCTAACTTGGCTCTGGGCGTTTTCGATCTTTTCATCAAGAGCTCGGATTTTTTCTTCAAGCTCCTCTTTATCGTAAATCACAGCCACCCACCTTTTTTCTTGCTTACGCCACCGTTTAACCAGTTACTTTTTGTTTTGGTTTTCGGTTGCGGTTTAACTTGTTCAATTTCTACCGCACTTTCTGTTTCTGCTTCTGGTGCGATTGTCTCTTTTCGGATTACATTAGGGTTTACGCTTGGCAACTTAGCCCAGTAAGGGACATTGTCCTCATCGCCCCACTTAATACGCTCATAACCTCGTAAAATAGCGATCGCATGGGCATAGCAAAATAAGTCAAATGCCTCATTGTTACCTTTGCCAGGTTTTCGCCACTTGCCGTCTTGTCCGCGCTCCTCATAGGTCAATTCATCAAAAAACCATTCGCCAAGCCACGACGGGAAATGGATATAGTTAGCCCCGATAGTCTCACGGCTTAATGCGTTACTAATGCGATCTTTGAGTTGGTCTGTTTGAAGTAGGTATAGCGGCACATCACCTCGTGCTTTAGCGTGTCGGTCTGAGCGAGAGGTGTTATCGGGATAAGTGCGCGTAATAAGTTTTTGGCGTTTGGTACTATCACCTTTAACGAGATAAACGCGCTTAGATAATCCATCGCGTTTGCATCTACGCCAAAACTTATAGGCGTTATCTGTTACACCGTCCTCACCGCCACTATCCACCGCCATTGCAAGGATTGGCATGAATCCGCCGTCTAACCCCTCAATTCGATATTGCTTATTGAGTACATCACTAATGAGTAAATCCCAGTCCTCAGGGTAGGCGGACGGATCAATCGGGAGGCTTTCTCCGTCTGAATTGCTCCGCATTGATGATTTAATGTTATATCTATCAATGAGCCACCGTTCGCTATTTTCACCATAGCCCACAATTTGGACGACAAAACGGCGATTCCGCCCACCCTGTACGTCAACCGC
>OGCY01000431.1_pt1 | contig 11895 bp, 10 predicted proteins | sample 1570311 | NCBI WGS metagenome assembly OGCY01 (sample SAMEA2582165, study PRJEB24529) | metagenome | biome: Human gut stool | place: China | collected 2011
CATCGGGATGCCTGCCTGTAAATTTCCGGACACATCGAGAAGCTTTGCTCCCTCCTCAGTCAGAGTTCCTGCTGCATCACCTGCCACTAAAACCTTCGGGAAAATTTCCTCAAGTGTAAAATCAAAGCCTTTTTCTTTTAATTTCTCATCAAACTGCGCTGCCATCTTTGCATTGTAGTTTCTGGTCTTAGAGTCAATCGGGAACATTCCGGATGCCTCACCGACTCCCAAAACTTTCTCTCCGGACAGCTTCCAGTGAATGTAGCCGGCAAGTGTTGTCTGGAATGCAATGTTCTTTACGTGTTCTTCCCCATTTAAGATTGCCTGATACAGATGGGCAATGCTCCAGCGCTGTGGAATGTTGAACTGAAACAGTTCTGTCAGTTCTGCTGCCGCTTCGCCTGTAATCGTATTTCTCCAGGTGCGGAACGGAACTAAAAGCTCTCCCTTTTCGTCAAATGCCATATAGCCGTGCATCATTGCAGAAAATCCCATCGCCGCAAGGCTTGTAATTGTCGTATCATATTTTTCCTTTACATCTTTTAACAGTTCACTGTAGCAGTGCTGCAATCCGCCCCAGATCATATCCAGACTGTAAGTCCAGATGCCGTCCACCAGCTGGTTCTCCCATTCATGGCTTCCGCTGGCAATCGGATGATGTTTTTCATCCACCAGTACTGCTTTAATTCTTGTAGAGCCAAATTCGATTCCTAAAACCGCTTTTCCGTTCTCAATCAACTGTTTTGCGTCGCTCATGTAAAACCCCTTTCCAAATCGGTTCCCGATTCCTGTTTCTATCTCAAGCATACAACTTGTATGCTTGGTAGAACAAGTTGTTTTTTTGTTAAATTTTATTATATTTTCTAAAGTATTTTATATTTTGTTAAACATTATATTTAAAGAGGGGCTGCCGCCTGGCAAAAATTTGCCAATGCGACAGCCCCTCTCTCTTTTTCTTTTTTCTTTTAATCTGAAAGGTTTCTTTACACGGAAGATGCAAACACTGCCCTCATATCCTCCGGCATTGGTGCATGAAACTCCATCCATTTTCCCGTGATGGGATGCGCAAAGGAAAGCGATGCGGCGTGAAGCGCCTGTCTTTGTATCCGCTCCATGTCGGGATTATAGAGGCTGTCCCCAATTAACGGATAGCCGAGATATTTCATATGGACACGAATCTGGTGCGTTCTTCCGGTCTCTAATTCCAACGCAACAAGATTATAGCCGTTCTTTTCCTCTACCACACGGTAATGTGTTACAGCCGCTTCCCCGCGTGTAAAATCCACCACGCGCTCGGGCTGATACTCCTCTTTCCGCATAATCGGAGCTGTAATCGTGCCGGATGGCGGCGTCACGCTTCCCCTTACGATTGCAAGATACCCTTTTTTCATGGACGTATTCTTTCCGGCAGATTTCTCCGCTAACATCGTTCCAAGAATTGCAGCACTGACCGAGTGTTTTGCTACGATTGTAAGACCGGATGTATCACGGTCAAGCCGGTTGATGCAACGATAGACAAACGGTTTCTGCTGCTGCAAAAAATAATACATGAGTGCATTTCCAAGAGAGTTATCCACGTTGTTGCGCGACGGATGCACCGGCATCCCCGCAGGCTTGTTGACAACGAGAAAATCTTCATCCTCATACACAATGTCAAGCGGAAGCTCTACCGGAAGAATCTGCATGGAGCAGTCCGTTTCCCGAAGCTGTACGGTCAGCCTCTCGCCCGGTCTTACGACCTGCTTTTGCAGTGCCGGTATGCCGTCTACCAAAATTCCCTGCTTATCTTTCCTTAAATCCACAAGATTCTGGTCTGAATATCCTTTTTTCTGCAAAAACCGAAATACCGTCTGCTCCTTTGTAACCTCATAGACAATGGTGCGGTTCATTTTTACCAGCCCATAATCCGTCTGATTTCAGCGGTCACAAGTTCTGCCGTCTTTCTCTGGGTCAGCTCGCTCGGATGAAAGTCTGCTCCTCTTCCGTCTTCCTCCGGCTGTAACGGCAGATGCAGATAAGAAATGCGCTCTCCATCCTTTTTCTGCTGCTCTTTTACCGCCTGCTCGACCATCGGACAAAGTTTCTGCTCCATCGTTCCAAGCACACAGAGAATATGTGCTGTCTTATTATGCTCTGCCACATAATTTAAGAATTTGCTGTATTCTTTCTTGAAATACTCCTGTCTGTCCTTAATATCCTTGCAGTAGCTGGTGTCATTGGTTCCAAGATTGATGACGATAAGTTCCGGCACATAACGGTTAAAATCCCATTTTTCCCACTTGTCCCTCTCCTCACCGTAGAGAAGCTTCGAAGTTGACGCATCCGTATACTGATATAACATCGGCATCAGCCAGTCTGTAAGCGGTTCTGTGGCATCTTCCGGCACCCAGTTTGAAATAATTCCGATTCCGCTCCAGGAAACAAGATTTACCTCAACATTTAATTTTCCAGCCGTAAGAAGAGAATAGGATTTTGCCGGATTCTCCGTTGCCGTATGAAACACCTCTTCCCCACTCTTTGCTTCCACACCGTAACCGCAGGTGATGGAGTCGCCGATGATTTCAATTCTGTGTTCCAAAGCCTTAGGCGGTGTCAAAAGCCTGTCCGTGTCAATTCTTAACTTCCGCACACCGCATTTTCCAAAGGCAGCCTCCGAATACTTGACAAGGCGGACGGTCACCGTCTCCTCCTTCTCACTCTCAAAAAGTACATAAGTATCTTCTCTCTTCTCCAGAAGAAACCGTTTTCTCGGCGTCGTCTCATTGTTGATATAAACTGCCGCCCAGCCCTTCAAATGTTCCTCCCAGTCCGGTGAATCACTGTAGATATCCGCCTCGGCGCGCTTTCCGGTAAATGTAAAGCTGATGCTGCTGCCAGAATACGACAGATATCGTACATCATCTATCCAAAGCGTTCTTCCCGTAATTTTTACTTTCCCCTCTTCTGCTAAAAATTCCATAACATTCTCCATTTCTTTTCCGATTCTGTTATTTTTTCTTTGCCTTTTTATATCCGTTGATATCAAAACGCTGTTCGTATTCCTCGTAAAGCTTTGTATATTCCTCGTTGTTTAACTCACGGATGCTCTTTAAATACTTGTGCGTATCGAAATCCGAAGACTCTGTCTCTATCATTGCAACTGCGATGTTCGAGCAGTGCGCACCGATTCGCTCATAATCCGTCAAAAGGTTATTAAACGCAAAACCCTGCTTCATCTCACACTTGCCGACTCTTAATCTTGTAATATGTCTTGTCTTTAACTCATTGCAGAGAATCGTAATCAGCTCACGCAACGGTTCTACTTTTGCCGCGGTCTCAAGGTCATCCTCACAGAATGCCTTTACCGTAAGGTCGAGCACCTCTTTTACCGCCGCACCAAGTACCCCAAGCTCATAATTTGCCTCATCAGAAAAATTAATTTTTTTCTCATGAAGCTCATTTGCCGCTTTGGAAATATTCACGGCATGGTCACCTAAACGCTCAAAGTCACTGATCGTGTGCAGAAAAATGGAAACCTGCTTGGTCTGCGTGACATTCATATCACGTCCTCTTAACTGCATCAGATAGGTTCCAAGCTTGTCCTCGTATTTATCAATGAGATTTTCCTTCTCCTGTACCTTCTGGTAACGCTCCTCCGCATAATTATCGAGAAGTCCCATCGCTCTTAAAATATTTTTTCTCGCCTTTTTTGCCATGCCGTTGATTGCAGTGTGGCTCTGTCCGATGGCGATTGCCGGATATGCGATAAAACGCTCCTCAAGCAGGTCAAAGTCTGCCTGTTCCTCGCGGTCTTCCTCGGTATCTTTTACCAGACAAAATACCAGCTTCTCAATCCACTTAATAAATGGAAATAAAATCATGACCGTTGCCACACGGAACACCGTATTTAAAATTGCAATTGAGAACGGACTCATCACCATGTCAAGGAAATCAAATTTTACAAATGCGTTGACCGTATAGAACGTAATCGACCAGAATACCATTCCAAAAAGGTCATTCAAAAGATAAACCAGTGCAGTTCTCTTTCCGTTCTTATTCGTGCCGATGGAAGAAAGCAGCACCGGACATGCAGCACCGACACCGATTCCCATCGTAATCGGAAATGCAGTTGCAAAGCTGACCGCTCCCGTTGCAGATAACGCCTGCAAAATTCCGACAGATGCAGATGCACTCTGCAGCACTGCAGTAAACAGGATTCCGACAAGAATTCCCATAAACGGATTGGAAAACATTGTCAGCATATTTACGAAATGCTCATTTTCCTTCAATGGGGAAACCGCACCACTCATGGTCTGCATTCCCATCATCAGGATAGAGAACCCTAACATAATGTCACCCACATTTTTATATGTAGATTTCTTGGAAACCATCTTAAAAAGAATACCGACAATAGACACCACAGCTGAAATTGTTGCTGTGGATAAAAGCTGTGCGACTCCACTTGAGCCGTCAATATAAGATAATGAAAGAATCCAGCCTGTAATACTGGTTCCAATGTTTGCACCCATGATAATTCCGATTGCCTGCGCAACTTTCATCATTCCGGAATTCACGAATCCGACCACCATAACTGTAGTAGCTGAGGAAGACTGAATAATCGCTGTCACGACCGCTCATAAAAGAACTCCCTTTAACGGAGTGCTCGTCAATCTGTATAAAATCAGTTCCAGTTTTTCTCCAGCAGCCTTTTTCAGTCCGTCTCCCATCAGAGACATTCCGAACAGAAACAGTGCCACCCCGCTTAAAAGCGCAAGAATCATCGTAATACCCATACGTGTTTTTCCTCTTCTTTCGACATTTTTACACAACCTTTTTTATTATATACACTTTACGCAGTTTTTACAATTCACAGTTTTTCTATTTTCTCTCCTTTCATTCAAAATCATTTCTGCCATTGTGCACAAAAAGAACGGGGGCTACCGCTCCCCCGTTCTCCTGCTAAGCAGATATAAAAATGCAAAGCCTGCCACAAGCGCCGCAATTCCAGCAAACGGATGCTGTAATTTTCCGGTCGGGATAAGCGTTTCAAGAGACCCCATCACAAACCCTAAAATCGCCAGATAGAGAGGCTCAGTTTTCGTGTCCAGAAGCTTTGCCATCGCTCCCGCCGTAAGAATGGTTCCAAGAATTCCTCCCACCGCAAATGGCAGCAGCTCTAAGATTTTAAGTTGATAAACCTGTTCTAACACCTGCTCGTAGATTCCAAGTATATAGAGCATATGTGTGGCACTGATTCCCGGCAGAATAAGCGCCACTGCAATCAAAAAGCCGCCCGCCGCCTGAAGAAGGATTTCAGAAAACCCGTTTCCACCCGCAAACAGCCCCTGTGGAAGTCTCGCAAGCAGCAACACTACAAGCGCGCCACAGGAAATCGCAAGAATTTCGCGAAAGCGAAGCTTTTTCACCTGTGACTTCTCCACTAACAATGGAACACCGCCAAGGACAACACCGCAGAAAAAGAAGCGCACCACCTCCGCGCTCTCTCCGTTTTGTAACAGATATGTGATAAACCGTGCAAAAAACAAAAATCCTGCTGCCCCTGCAAGCACAAACTGTAACAGAAACAGGGCATATTTTCCCGGATGCTTCAAAAATCCGTTGACCGCTTCAATTAACTCCTCATAAATTCCGATGACGACTGCCATCGTTCCGCCGGACACTCCCGGTACAGTCATTGTCGAACCGACCCAAAGGCCTTTTAACATTGTCTTTACCGCTTTCAATCCCATCCTCCTATAAATTCTTCATAATAACTGTTGTAACCACATCTGCCGTGTGTTCACAGGTATCCATACAGTTTTCAATCGTCTGATAGATATTACTCCAGACCAGAATCGCACGCAAATCATTTTCCTGATGAAGCCTGTGCATCGTCTCCACATACTGCATATCCCCCTGCTCCTCAAGCTCATTCACCCGGATAATCCGGTTTTCAAGCAGCTTGGAATGTTTGAAATTTTTCAGCTCACCAAGCACCTCACCAAGTGCACCGATGCAGGCAACCAGAAGCTCTACCATCGGAAGCGTGTCTGTGCGGATAAATTCCACATTGCACATATAAATCTGAACCAGGATTTCTTCTACTGCATCCGTAATATCATCCAGATAGCCGGACAATGCCACCAGATCCTCCCGCTCGATGGGCGTGATAAATGCCTGGCTTAACGCCGCCATCATCTTATGCTTCTTCGCATCCCCCTTCTGCTCAAGCTCATGCATCACATCCAGCTTTTCCTTAAGGCCCTCTCTGTCATAGCAGGCAATCGTCTCCCGCAGAAACAGTGCCGCCTGATAGGAAATCTCCACACAGGCGCTCAAATTTTTGTAGTAAAATTCGTCTTTTTTCTTTTTCATCCTGTTCTCCTTTTATAATATCCAAAGCAGCAATTTTGCCATCGCATATCCAATCAATCCACAACCCGGAAAAGTTAAAACCTAGGCCAAAACCATATCTTTCACAACCTTATAGTTGATGGCAGATAACCGTTTCACCGCTCCGACGCCCATAATCGCAGTTGTCTTCATATGCGTCGTGCTCACGGGAATCCCGGAGACCGTTGACCATAAGAGACACACTGCCGCCGCGATGTCCGCCGAAAATCCCTGGTATTTTTCAAGATGGACCATGTCCATCCCCACTGATTTGATGATTTTTCTGCCGCCGATGGAAGTCCCGACCGCCATCACAATAGAACAGAGTACCATCATCCAGACCGGAATCCTGCCATCTGCCGTATCTCCCTGTCCATTGACAAGAAACAATCCCAGTAACAGCACCCCCATGAATTTCTGCCCGTCCTGTGCGCCATGCATAAATGCCATTGCTGCACCGCCCGCAATCTGTCCTCCCGAGAAAAAGGCATTTGTCTTTCTCCTGTCTATGTTCCTGCACAAAAACGTGATTGCCTTGCAGACCACGTATCCCGCCGCAAATCCAAGCACGGTAGAGAGCACAAGTCCGTAGAGCACCTTTACCCATTCGTGCATATTAATGCCCGCGATTCCGCCCTGTAAGGCGATTGCCGCACCGGAAAGTCCTGCGATAAGTGCATGGCTTTCACTTGTCGGAATCCCGAAATACCAGGCGCCCACCGCCCAGATAACAATCGCCGCCATTGCCGCACAGAGGGCAATCGATGCCTTTTCGTTGTCACCGCCGAAATTCACCATATTTCTGATGGTCATCGCTACACTGCTGTTCACAAGTGACATCACAAGCACACCAAAGAAATTAAAGACTGCCGCCATTAAAATTGCCGCACGAACCTCCATGCAGCGTGTCGATACACAGGTTGCGATTGCATTTGGTGCATCTGTCCATCCATTGACAAAAATGACGCCGATAGTCAAAAGCACCGACACCAGCAATACCGGATGTATTGCAACCTGTTTTGCAAAATAAAAAAATGATATGGAATCCAAAAGCCTGAATTACCTCCTTTTTTCAAAATACGGTTTCATTCTATCTTTTGGTTTTCCATATCATTGTCGAATTATGTTGATAACTTCTAACAGGTCAATCCTTTACCAAATGGAAACTTCCGATGTTTTCCGCAAGTAAATCTGCGGTCTTTCGCAGATTCTCTGCGGACTGCTTCACGCTCTCAAAGCTGTCTGCCACCTCTGTGATAACGCCGCTCGTCTGCGTAGTATCTGTCACATTTGCCTCTGCAATATCCGAAAGTGTCGAGATAATACCCACAATCTCATTGCGTGCCGTCTCAAGTTCTTTCGTCTTTGACTCGATACTCTTGATTCCCTCAATGGAGGACTTGATTTCGTCCATAACCTCGCCCACCGTCTGCTCGGTGCTTGTAATATGCTCTCCCTGGCGCTCAATGATTTCCTGCACATGTGCCATTGTATCAACTACAAGTTCCGAATTCTTCATCAGGGTATTGACAATATCATCAATGCTTCCGCTGGTGGTATTGGACTGCTCTGCAAGGTTCTGTATCTGTTGGGCAACGACTGCAAATCCTCTTCCGGCATCCCCGGCTCTGGCAGCCTCAATGCTTGCATTTAATGCAAGCAGGTTGGTTTCATCTGCAATCTCTGAAATGAGCGCTGACGCATCTTTAATCTGTTTGGCGGATTCATTTGTCTGCTTTGTCTGATCCGCAATCATTGCAACGGCTTTCTTTACTTCTACACTGATGTTTTTCAATTCTTCAATCGTATCAGATGCACGGTCACTAGAAGTTCTCATGGTATCCGCACGGTCATTGAGCTGGTCTGCTTCCTGCCTCGTCTCAATAATCAGATTTCCCATATGATTGACGTTATCTGATGCATCTCTGGCATCCTTTGCCTGCGAATTTGCCCCGGTTGTAATATTTCCAACTGCCGTCTTTACATTATTGATATTCTGGTAAGTCTCATGGGATGTATGCTCTAAGAGATCTGATGCCGTAATCAACATACTGGTACTCTCGCTGATACCACCAATAATCTTCTTTAACTCCTTCTGAAGATTGCGGATGGCGCGTGTCAGATCCCCTACCTCATCCTCACGCTTCATCAGGCTCTTGTCAAATTTGAGTTCCAGATTTCCGGCAGATACCTGTTGGACGTTTTCAATACTCTTTTTGAGCGCCTTACTCATGGAGTTTGCAATCAGACTCACCACCACTGCACAGAACACCATAACGATAATAACAATCGCAATGATAGAGTAGATGATGCGCATAACACCCGCTAAGGTTTCTTCCTTATTGATTCCTGCGAACACCATTCCAATTGGTGCACTTGTATCCCCTTTCTGGTAAACAGGCACATAATAGCCATAAAAAATCGTTCCGTCAATGGAAATATTGTCACTAAAAAATTCTTCGCCGCCTTTGAGTACTTTCGATATCACTGTATTTCCCGCAGAGCTTCCTAAAATACGGTCTCCGTTGGCATCAACCGCAGAGGTCATGATGCGTTTCTCTCCATAAAAGAACGTTACGTCCATTCCTGCTTCCGCCTTAATCGTGTCTACCAGGTTCTCCGACTGGGAAATATTATAGCTTCCTTTCCAGATATCACCGTTCGTGGCTTCCATGTACGAGCCGGAGTTCTGGTCATATGCCGCAAGTGTTGCAACAGCGGTTCCTTTCAGCGAACTTTCCACCTGTTCAATAATCGAATTTTTTACAAACGTGTTTGCAATGACAAATACTGTGATTCCAAGAAGGCAAACCGGAACCAGTGCACACAGCAAAATCTTTTTTCTAATGGTTAATTTCACGGCTTCTCCTCCTATTCCACGATGACAACATTCTTATAATACCAGTTAATACCTCCCGTAATTGTGGCGTCATCCAATGTACCGCCCTCCGTTCCGATGATATCTCCGGTATTTGTTTCTATTGCACCGTCAAACACGTTACAGTCGCCGCTTAAAATTGCCGCGGTTGCCTCATCCACCTTCTCCTGCGTTCCCTCTGCCGCAAAAGATGCCAGTCCCGTAATTGCAACAAGCCCTTCCTGCATACCGCCATAATAATTTTCTCCGGTCCAGGTTCCGTCGATAATACTCTTTACCGCAGAGGTATAATAAGCACTCCAGTTCCAGATAACACTGCAAAGCGTCGCATCCGGCGTTTCCTTACTCATATCAGAGTTGTAACCGATTCCGTATACTCCATATTCCTCTGCCAGTGTCTGCGGATAAGCCGTATCACAATGCTGGCTCATCACGTCACAGCCCATATCGAGAAGTTTGCGGGAAGCCGCTTCCTCCTTCTCCGGGTCATACCAGCTATTTGTCACTACCACATAAATCTCGGCATCCGGATTGACCTCTGCCGCACCAATGGCAAATGCGTCAATTCCTCCGGTAACCTCGGAGTTTGAGGCATCCTGCGCTGCCACATAGCCAATCTTATTTGTTGTGGTGTTCATTCCTGCAACAATTCCACTGACGTAACGTGCCTGATAAATCCGCCCAAAATAATTATTGAAATTCTTTCCGTTGGAAAGATAGCCTGTTCCATGCGAAAAATAAACATCCGGATATTCCTCCGCCATCTCGGCGGTCGTCTCCATGTAGCCCCAGCTCGTTGTAAAAATGACATTACATCCATCAGAGATACACTCTTCAATTGCCACTCTTGTGGCATCCGCGTCCCCGTCATCCACAATTTTCCGCTCTACCTGATTGTCTGAAAGTCCCAGATTATCCTGCATTCCGATAATTCCAAGATCATGCGTATAAGAATAACCGCTTCCCTCCGCCGGGTCGCTGATATATAAAACTCCGACTTTTATCTCATCCTTTGCAGTTCCGCCTGCCCCGGCATCGTCTGTATCTGTCTCTCCCGAAGCAGATGCCGTGGAAACGGTTTTTGTTTTCTGTGTCGTGCCCGTATAGCCGTCATTTGTCGCATAGTCATCCGGTTCTCCATCGGAAGTGCCACAGCCCATCGTACCTAATCCCAGTGCCAGCAGAAACCCTGCTGCCAAAATACTTCTTCTCCTCATCTTGTTTCCCCCATCCCAAATTTTCTGAAAAAGGAATATCTTAAGGATAATTTTCTCTTAAAACTGTCATTTAGTCAAGTACTTTTCACCTATTTTATCTCTTTTTTACCGACTCCCGCACCACAAGTTCCGGTTCTATTAAAATCTGTCTGCCACTCTCTTCTGCAGCCTTATCCCTTATAATGGTAAGCAGCATTTCTGCCGCCATCCGCCCCAGTTCCTCCTGCGGGTGCGTCACCGTCGTAAGTGGCACCTTTCCCGTGGACGCAAGGTAAGAATTATCGTATCCTGTAACCGAGAAATCCTCCGGCACCGATAGTCCCGCATCCTCTGCCGCCCGGATGACCTCAAGTGCAATCTGGTCATTATAGGAAACTACCGCATCAAAATAAAACAGATTTCGTTTTTCTGCCATCTGTCGCATCTTTTCATAGGGATGTGTCTTTCGGTCCTCCGTGTAAAACCATACCACCTTATCCGGGTCGTAGGGAATCCCCGCTTCCTGCAATGCCTGCACATACCCCTTATGACGCAGCTGCCCCTGCGTATCATCTGCTTTAAACACTCCCACAATGCTTTTATGTCCGGTGTCAAGCAGATATTTGGTCACCAGATATCCCCCCCTGCAATCGTCCATCAGAATATGCGGTTTTCCCTGCATCTGCGGGTGCGCTGCCTGAATAAAAACATACGGGATTTTCCGCTCATCGAGCATCTGGTATAACTGCATATGCTTGCAGAAAATCTGACTTTTGCTCGGCTCAATAATCAGCCCGTCAATGTCTTTTAACATCATCTCTTCTAAACATTTCGCTTCCATCGTTCTGGAATTTCTGGTATTTTTTAGCAAAATGCTGTAACCGTTTTCCTGAAGTACCTGGTCAATTCCCTGGATGACCCGTGGAAAAATATAATCCGACAGGTAGGTTGTGATAACTGCGATATTGTGTGATGCCCCCACGTGATGTGCCCTGTCGCAGCAGAAGGTTCCTCTGCCGTGCTCCGCGTAAACATAGCCCTCGTCCTGCAAAATCTGCAATGCCTTTCGCACCGTCTGTCTGCTCACCTGATAAGCAGCCGCAAGCTCATTCTCCGACGATATCTTTGCCCCTGCCTTAATGCTTCCTGAAAGAATCTGCCCCCGCAAATCCTCCATCAGATTAAAGTATTTCAGTTTTTTCTCCATAGATGCCGCAAGCCTCCTTTGCAAGCCTGTCTGCCTCTTCATTTCCCTCTACACCGGAATGTCCTTTTACCTTGACAAAATGAAGACGAATCAAATCTTTCACTTCATTCACATAATCATAGTACGCAATCGTTCCTTTCTTATTGCGTTTCCAGCTGCCCGTTGCCCACATCTCGATTCCCATATAGTCATAATAAATCGTAAGTTCCGGCAGAGAAAGCTCTATGGCGCGCCGGATTGCA
>OGCY01000437.1_pt1 | contig 11746 bp, 18 predicted proteins | sample 1570311 | NCBI WGS metagenome assembly OGCY01 (sample SAMEA2582165, study PRJEB24529) | metagenome | biome: Human gut stool | place: China | collected 2011
CATTTCCAAATAATACACGATCTTTAACATGGATTGCTGCCACACGCCCCGGCTTTAACACTCGAAGCAGTTCCGGTGTGAGGAAGTCCATCTGTTCAAAGAACCGGTCCGTGTTCTGATTATGCCCGAAATCGTTATAATTGGCACTGTACTCGTAATGATTACCGAACGGAATGGATGTATGTATCAGATCAATGCTGTTCGTTTCCATTGCTCGAGTTTCCTCTACACAATCCCCATATACCGCTTCATAATGGTTTCCTCTTACTGTTCTTTCTTCTCTGCTACCTTCCACGCCCATCTTCCTTTCTAACCGCTGCGCCTTATTCTCCGAATTAAGACCATACTTTTTTACAATCTCGATCATTTTCGCGACCATGTGATTGTGATTCTTCCATTTTTCAAGCAATGCTTCCTTGATCTGCCGCTCGTTCTCCATGTAAATAATGTCGATCACAACCGGTTCTTTCTGTAAAAATCGATAACACCGATGTACCGCCTGGATAAAATCATTAAACTCATAGTCGATCCCGAGGAATATCTCCCGGTGACAATGTCTCTGAAAATTACATCCGGATCCGGATAATGATTTCTTTGTGGCAAATAACTTTGTCCGTCCATTCGAGAAGTCAATAACCCTCTGCTCGCGCAGATCATAATCCATAGATCCGTAAATATCCACCACATCCGGCAGTGCTTTCTTGATTGCATGCCGTTCATTCTCCAGATCATGCCACAAAAGGAAATGATCCTCCGGTGATTCTTCCACAATTCGTTTCATTTCTTCCACGCGGCGATCAATACTATCTCTCTTGACCGTCGCCGCTTCTTTCAATCCCTCGGCTACTTCCTGAAATAACTGAATCTGTCCGTCCTTATCCGCTGTATCGCCATAATGCACCGGCAATTCGTGCCATCTTACATCAAGTGGCGGCAGATCATATCCCTCATCGGAATATACCGGATTTAGATCTGAAGGTTTCGTGATAAAAAGTGCCCAGCTGCTTACCCACATCCAAAACTCATCTTCCATGTTTGGATATAAGGTCAGATTGTTTGCTTTGGTGCTGTCTCTCTGGAAGAACCGCGTCAATGCCTGCCCGGTATCCATTACTTCCAGATATCCGGCATAATGGATCAGTTCCTTATATTTGTTCGGTGACGGTGTTGCCGTGGCTACCAGCTTATACGGAACATTTTTAAATTTATCTAAAAATGTCTGATAAGTTTTACTTCCGAAACTTCTTAAAACACTGGCTTCGTCAAGTGATGTCGCTGCAAAGTAGTCTGGCCGGATGTCCCCATCCCGGACACGCTCATAATTCGTCAATACAATCTGGCTTGTGCTCTGCTCCACTTCTTCCATTGTCCGACAATATTCCGGCTTTTCATATCCAAGCACTTCCACCGCATCATGCGTGAACTCCTGTTTTACTCCAAGCGGCAATACGATCAACGCACGACCACCGCTATGTTCTGATGCTAAGTGGCAAAACTCAATCTCCTGCACGGTCTTTCCAAGTCCGAAACTTTCAAACAGTGCACGCCTGCCGCCTTTCAGCGCCCACACCACAGCATCCCTCTGATGCGGTTTCAATACCTTATTGACTTTTTCTGGATCCACAATAAATCCACTTTCTGTCGCAAGTTCAATCTTTGTTTCTAAAAATTCTTTATATGTCATTTTTCAAAAGGAACCCGGCGCGCCTTTTATCCGGATAGGTTCCGGCTCCTTTCTTGAATTTTATTATTTGTTGTTTTATAATATCTGTGTTCTAACAGCCAATAATCTCATTGCTTACTATTATTTTTTCTTGTTGCTCTGTCTTATGGTCGTGTAATCTCGGTAATAACTGTAAATTCAGATTTATTTGTTCAGAAGGTACACTTATGGCAATAGTTGATGTTTTCAAAATGGTTTCGGCGGGTGCAGGTGCGTGTGGGTTTTGCACAGAACCAATGAAACAGGAGCAAAAGGGTAAGTAATATTGGACACCGAGGGGTTCAAATCCCCTCAAACCCGTCATTTCATAAAATCTTCTAATCTCATTTGACCTTTACAATTGCCACCGATCGTGGAAGGTTCCCAACCAACGCCGATATAGTCCAGGACTTTCGCCCATCCATAGTCATTTCCATCCTTATCCTTGCATAAGTGAAACATCAGATAATCCCACTCTTTCGGATTGCTCTCATGCAGTAAATCAAACCTGTGTGGTCGCTTCTCCATATGGATTCCGAACCCGCACATACTGCATCCAGTACGCTGTGCCTTGGTGGTGTAAAGCGTTCCATCTGGTTTTTTCTCAATTGTTCCGTATATCTCCGGAATGATGCTTTCAGGCATTTCAAAACATTCCGAAATCCGCCCCTCTTTCAACAGCCTTTCGTGGTATCGCCCTCTCAATCCGTTTTTCCATAGCTCGTCCATCTCTAATGCAAGTTTCAAAATATCCTGCCTGCCAAAGATAGCAAATGGTGCTGACCGAATGGTCGATGCTCCAAAATAGTTACATCCATTCATCCGCAGGCTCTTGGCACGTCTGCCACCTTCGGATGCCATCAATCCAAGATATGGCACGCTGTTATGTTTCTTCCCCCAATCATCACAATTTTTTTCTTTGAGATAATAGCAGCACTTAGATGACACGAGAAAATCCGGCTTCTGGAAGTTGCATCCTTCATTCTCGTTCTCATACCCGCCAAACAGTTCAAGCCACCTCTGTTTTAACTGCATCTTGGAGTTTTTCTGCCACCCGCCATATGCTCCCGTCTCTCCGGTAATAATCGCATGGCGCACGGTCTTGTTCTTCTCTGTGGGATTCTGGAGCAGTTCTATCTTCCCTGCAACCTCTTTGGATATGACCGGAAATCCAAATTCCTGTATCACTTTTGCTTTCGTCCAATAGGTGCCATCATCCCGTTTCAGTGGCGGCACATTGATGATTCCAAGCGCCTTATGTACTATCTGGATGCTTTTATCTTCCAGCGTAGACGCACTCACCCCCGGTGCATTTATATGGCAAACTTCGTGCAAAAACAGATATAAGACAATGCTATCCAACCCGCCAACAGATACATGATAATTCAATTCTCTTCCGTCACACTCATTTGCAAATTCCTCTGCTCTTATCTGCGCGTATCTTCTCTTAAATTCATACGGCTGTTTTTCCTTCTGCATGAAAGATGCTATCTTTCCATATGTTCCAAGCCGTTCCATTCTTTCCTGTACTGATTCCATTTCTGTTACGGAGTAAAGACGTCTTTATCGCTGCAGCAAACCTCTTACTCCTTTCACACTTTTTTCAAACTCACTTCATATTGTTTTCACATCTGGCAGCTATAGTAATAACTGTCAAAAGGAAATAACCTTTTTACATAGATTCTTTTTCATAACTCAGCCAGCAGGATTCCCCCTCTTGCTGGCTTCTCCTTTTTCTGGGATTTCTCCTAAAATTCTATCCAGACAATCGTTCCAGCCCTCACGGTGCAATGTTCTGTTAATGCTCTCATAACCGGATTCCAGCTCTGGTATCTTCTCCGGCAGTTCCCGAAGTGGGCACCAATCTGGCTTTGCTCCGTCTGGTACAAGTTTCCCTGCCACACAGCACAGATATTCGTCATCATTCTCTGTCTCATAGCACAATGCGCATTTCTGGCACACCTGTTCCGGCATATCCATAACTAATACTGCTTTTGACATATTTCACACCTCTTTCACTTCAAATTCTTAACCCATCGTTGTTTCTTTTCTCCGATAGGATATTTTGCTTTTTCTGGGAACAAGCTCATTTGTACTGGAGTAACCTCTCTTGGTCTACTCGGCACGTTCCAATCAGTTCCACCAACTCCAGAAGCTTCAAGATTCCACCCGGCAGCTTTAAGACTTGTCCCATGCTCTGATTCGAGGATATAAGTAATGATTCTTGAATATCCCATTTCCTTGGCAATTCTCGCTGCTCTGGAATACAAGAAACTACATACATCCTTTGTGCCATTTGTGCATAGTCTTAATACTTCAAGTGTCTTACCATCGTCAAGAAACCTTGATACTGGTCTACCAACTTGTACAACCCCGACTATTTCATTGTCCTGCATTGCTGCTATTCGGAATTTGTCTCTGTGCGCTGCTTGATGGTGCCTGTGGTGTTGATTTATGTACGTCTGTGCATCTTTCAATTCGATAGGTATCGCTATCAAATATAATCACTTCCATTTCTTTGTTAAACTTTAATCCTTCAGATTTCCGGTTTTTCGCACCACTCAAATTCGATCACCCACACCCACGGATTAGCATCCCAGCCGTAGCGGTCAATGTCGGATTTCTTGATGGTGCTGTTCCAAAGAGCCGAAAAAGCATATCTTTTTTTCTTCTCCATTCAACACATGAGGATATTCCACCTCTACACCCTCTCTGTAAATCTGCTCCGATGTAATCTCCTGCAACCGCTCCACTCTCACATCCGTAACCTTAAGCCAGATACGCGCCGCTTCTTTCGGCATATGGATGGATGCCAGTGTATTCTCGTTGAAGTTGCCATACGTCCATCACATCCCGGATGATTTCTGCAACTTGCCGGATAGCCACCAGATAAGGTTTCACATGGGTCTAAATAATCACTGTCATAGTCCGCACGATAATAATATTTTCCACATTCCTCCGTCCATGTCTCGCGAATATACAGAACATCCCCCGGACAGATAGGACAAGTTCTTTCTGCTATGCTTAACTGCTCCGTATGTTTCTTATCTGCAAAGTTATGTACTGCATAAGTTCTCTTGTCGGCATTGTAAAATTCCATATCCGGCACAGTACACCCATTTGCATCTTTGCATATCCGCCTTGTGCAACTCTTTCTCCCTTCCAGAATTGCCCGAACCATTTCGGTATTGAATAAAATCGGTTTAATTGCCATTTACGCCGCCTCCCTTTAATTGCTCAACTTCCTCGTTCAATTTTTCTATCTTCTGTACTGCTTCTCTCAAGACCTCTGCATTATGATTTATCGCCATTGCGAGTTCTCTGACGCTTGAGCTTAACGAACCGCCAGACATCTCTACTACTGTTTTATTTTTCCACTTCATCTGCACCGCCACCTTTCTTAATAATGTCTCCGTACTGTTCAGACCTCTCTATGTCAAATGTGCTCGGTTCTTCATCATCGATATTTTTACAAAGTCGTTTATACTCTCTTTTTAGGTCTATTGGTATCAAATTTGGCATTTATTCCACCGCCTTTCACAATCTCGATTGCTTTATCTAGTGCTCTATTCCACATCAGTTCATCATCTGTTTTTACAATTTTAAATTCATTGTCCAACTGTTCCACAACCGCATCCACATCATAGACGGTAGGCTGTGCGTTAATCAGCTCACACAGTGCATTAGCCTTATTTGCAGGATAATTATTGGAAATAGCCATTCCTGCAATCTGGCTTTTAAACGCATCCGCATCAATCAGTCTCATCGTTCATCCTCCTGTTCCAATCATCAAAATATTTGTAGACACTTTCCAACATTGGCTTACTGGTCATACAATTTCCGCCCTTGTAGCTGCATTCATAGCCTGTTAAATATCCACATCCGGCGCAGATTGCTTTTGCAGCTATCGTTTTTGCTTTATCGACCGTTAAGGTTTCCGTCTGCTTCTCCACCGCCGCCCGGCATTCTTCCGGTGTGCCTATTTCTTCATATTTTGCACATTCCTCAATTACCTTTCCGACTGTTCTATGTGCTTTTGCCAGTCGAACATATTTCATAGCTGTTATTAATTCTTCCGGCGTGCCGATTGCCTTATATTCTTCCCACGCCTTAGCATCCTCGTTTGTTAAAAGGCAAAATCCCTCATGCTTCTCCCCTTCGAACACCGTTTCGATAAAGTGGTGCATCAAAAGAGGAATGTCTACATTCGCATGATAATGTTCTTTTAATTCCTTTTCGATTGCGCGGTACTGCTGGATTTCTTTAAGTGCTTCGATTGCCGCTCTTGTGGCTTCTGCAACTTTACACGCACCATATTTGCAATCTACGGGGCTGTTTTCATACTGAGCACAACCGTTACAACTATCTGTTTTTAAAATCTTAATTGCTTCATTCTCTGTCATTCTCCATCCCTCTCAATTTCTCCATGTACTGAACCTGATACGGTTTTTCCCGGAAACGTTTCAGGGATTCCGGGTCCGTATGCTTCGGCTGCCGCAACTCACGCTCCCTGATTTCGTTCAAGGCATTGCGGCGCGTCTTACTGTCTCTGTGCATAGCATCATCCTTTCTCTGCCCCTAGCAGTGCCCGCTCCATAGCGGCGTAGTCATACTGGCGCTGGTCAAAGTTAGTGAAACTGTTTTTCTTTCCCTGTGGCTTATCTGCTCGCGCACTATTTTGCGACCTTGATAACCAGGAATTTAAAAACCTCTTTGCACCGTTTCGCGTTTTCCTGTTCTTAGGATTGGACAAGCACCATGCTTCGATATTCCTCAGTTCCTGCCTAACGTCAATCCCCGGATAGAGCTGCTGGTATACAACCACGTCGTTCTCCGACACTGCGTATTCTGTGGAATCGTTCAAGAGGAATTTTCCGGCACAAGGCGATTCATCGTCCGGTGCAAAACTCTGTTTTTCTTTGTCTTTTACTTTCTCTTTTTCTTTATCTTTCTCTTTAGGTTCGTGTTTGGTTTCGGTTTGGTTATCGTTTGGTTCTGCTTCGGTTTCGGTTTGGTTACTGCTTGGTTTTCTTCCACCCTTAGAACCGTTCTCATAGCGCTTGTTATTTTTATCTATCTGGGGCTTTGCCATGATAAAAATCGCTTTCGCCACCCCAGACGCTTCTATTTCCGTGCCGTTAAGTCCATACTCCATAATTGCTTCCACGGACTTCTTGAAATCTTCCGGCGGTAAATCCTTCACGGCTTCGTAGAAACTTCTATAGAAAACAATTCCGTCTCTCAATCCGCCATCACCCCGTTTCCAGCTCTGTTATAATCACTTCTGTGCGTGGATGCCACTTATCTACATCCACATAGCTGCCATCCGTGGAAACGATGATTTTACAATTATCATCAGCCAGCACACCGTAATGCACGAGAATGTCGTGTAATGCCTCGTGCAGATTCGTAAGGTCAACCCTGCGGTTGTTCGGCATATAATAGACAGCTTTCACATTCACCTTACACTCAATCGTTTCGATATCCGGCATAAATCCTGCACACTGCTTTTCATATTTCACATACGCCGATGACTGGATTATTCGCGGACGCCCTGTTTTATCTTTGACAATCCGCTGACTGTTCTTCTTTGTGATTGGCTTCAACGGTATCGTAAATTTATACTCCATCGACATCACCATCCATCCGCATCTGTGCATTACAGTCATTAATCTGCTCTGCCAGGAATGTAGGAAGCGTATAACAATCTACGAAATCATGTGCATCTGCAAGGTCCTTACGTTTCAAGGCTTTATAACTTTTTGCCTTTCCTTCCGCATCGTAGATGCCAAATTCACGTTTTAACTGGTTATAGATATCACTGAACACCTTTTTATGTATTTTGCTGTCTCTGTACGCTTCTGATTTCTTGCCACCCAGCATTTCTATTGCTTTGCGTTTAACATGGGCTGATAACTCGTCCGATTCGGCGCCAAACAGGGGCATATCGTTCTCAATGTGGTCAATCCGATGTTCCACCTTCGTCACGCGCTTATCTACAATGAGTGTCGCTTTCAGTTCCGGTGACATTCCATCCAGCAAGTTGCTATGGTCAAAATAGGAATCAACCAGACGGTCATATACTTCCCATGCGGTATCTGTGTTTAAAGATTTTGCATGAAGGAAAGCGCCTTTCTTTGTCCAGAGATAAAACTTATTTGCATTCTGTGGCAAACCGTAAATTTTACCGTTCGCCTTTGCTTCTCTTAATTCATCTCCTGTAAGGCAGATAAAATGCTTGCCCTCAATATATCTTTCTTTATTATTGGTAAAGTTCTTGCTGATAACATCCGTATTTGTTCCATATGCCTCCGCAAGCTGCTGTGTTGTCAATACCCTCATATCGCTATATTCTGTAATCTGTAATCCTTTCAATTTCTTCTCCCTTCCCCTCCCGGAACCAACCGGGAGGTAACATGGCTTTCAATTCGTGATATATTATGAAATCCGCATGATTGTTTCTTTCGCCCGCAGGCAGGTGTTTCAACCCTATAAATAACTTTTTCCATATCTCTTCCGGAATGCATCCCTGGCATCATCCTCGCTCACATCTTCATGTTCTACGATATAATGTTTTTCCCACGCAAGCTGACCGATGATGTGCATCAGCACACCCATTTCCTTATTACAGTGCACGCTCATGTTTCCTTCATGATGCTCATAGGATAACGGCACCCACAGACCATCTTCGTCCGATAACCGGCGGTTCGCTGTTCCCTCAAAGATATGATGCCTGTGCACGTTCGGCGTGCCGTCGATTATGTCATACCCGGCATACCTCATATCAACAACGATAGAATCTTTCATCTATACCTCCCCAATCAATTCGCTTGACCAGATTGGACTGTCTAACACCTTTGTGTGTTTACAGTAATCGCAATGTTCACAGCGTAACGGATTTACCTCTCCCGCTTTTAATGTAAGGATGCTAGGCACATTATGTTCAACCTCTGCAAGCGCTTCATCCAAAAAGCTTTGTTCCACTGCAATGACCTGTATATCCGTTTCTTTTTCCTTTGACACGGCTGCAATAAAAAATGGAAGTTTTTCCCCCGTGTTAATCTCAACCACTTTCTGATACACTGCACCCTGAATGTAATAGCCCCATTCCGCAAGGAAGTTTAAATGTCCGGTATCCGGATGATAGAACTCTTTTGTAATGCTCTGACAGGTTTTCAGATCCACGATACATTTACCCGGATGGTAACTGTCAATCTTGATTTTCCATTTTGCACCAAACATATCCGCAGTCATAATGACCTGTTTTTCCCCGCTCATGTACTGCATAAACAGCGGGTCACGCTCACAGCGGTTAATCATTTCATTGGCTTTTATGTACTTAGCCATAAGCGTGCCATCTTTCTTAAACATGCAAGGATGCTGGGCTTTGAACAAATCCAGTGTTCCTTCAAAGTGTGCATCTACATATGAGCCAACCATAAGGGCATCGGAATCTTCCATATTCTCCACCCATGTACCATTTAGCTTTGCAAGGGCATATTCCTCACACCCCGGCTTGCCGTATGTACCCATAAAATCCTTGTACTGGCTGACAGATAAATATTCCTCATTTGCCTTGCGGCTGTAATAATTTTCACTCGTCAATAACATTGTCAAATACCTCCGATGCTTCTTTCATAGTCTGTGCTTGTTTGGAATCTGCAAATGGATTTGGAACTGCTGAAACAGGCGCTTTTGCAATATCTTCTGCCTCTCCCTCGACGGAGCATCCCATAAGCGAATTGGAAATATGCACCCTTGCGAAAAAAGCCGATGCTCGATAGGCAAGCATTAACTCCGGCATAGTCTGCCATTTTGATGTTTCATTTCCATACTTGTCTTTCTTTGAATACCACCCTTCATCCTTAGCCATTTTAATGGTAACTTCGACTCCGTGAACCTCTTCGCCATCCTCTTTTCTAATGGCACTGATATAGCATCCCCAGCTGTCTGTATTTTTCTCCCCTGTATAAACAGGCTTCACACTTTTAAATAATGGCGATGCCTTTATCATTGACATACAAGCCTGTCCACTCCACTGGGGCTTTCCTTTGACAACATACAGATTCTGCATTACAAACATTGGGGAAACATTCATTCTGTTTGCCATATCACATGCAATCGCGCAATCCATCGGTTTTCCCTGATATGCCTGTGGCACCAGGGAAGATGATGCAAACATCTTCCCAATATTAAATAAATTTTGAAAAGCCTCCGGGTCAGAAAATACATTTGTTGATAACTGACCACTCTGCTCTACTGTCATAATCTCTGCATTTTCCATGTCATACCTCCTACAATGTAACCACTGTCATATCTTCATCATCCGTTGTTCTGGTAGCGATAAACTGCAATCCTTTTTCCTTGCACTTCGTATAAAGTTTCTCGCGCATATCGGTTGCCAGTTTCTCCACTCCATCAATTAAAATGATGTTCAGCCCATTTGGATTCTGCAATGCAACATCAATGCACAAATCCAGTTTTTCACCTTCTGACAGGTTACTTACCGGCAGTCCGTTAATAAGCGGAATACCATTTTCAACCGTAAGTCCATCAATCGGAATCGTGCAGTTTGCAAGAATCTCTCCCGGAAGTGTTCTGGCTTTCTCAATCTTATCTGTAAGCTGTTGCGATTCGTCCCGCATCTCCTCAATTTCATCCTGCAAACGAAGCATCCTTTTATATTCATTGATGTGAGACTGCATATTTTCAATCTCACGTGCCTGTTCCTGTAACGGTGCCACGTCTCCCGGCTTTTTATCCATGTACTCCACATACTCGGCAACTTCGGCATCATACTTCGCCACATTTGCCTTATATGTCTGCTCGATTACTTCCAGCTTATCCTGCTTCTTTGATGCAAGTTGTTCCTTTTCTTTCTCATACTCTCTAATCTGCTCATTCAGTGATGCAATTGATTTTTCAATCTGATTTGCACGATTTGCAATTTCACGATCAAGCGCTGTAATGTCAATTTCACGGTCAGCATCGAATTTTCTAATCTTACTCTCCCTGCTGTCTCTTAACAGTTTTGCTTTTTCAATAAGCTGGTTTTCTTTCTGAATTCGCTCAATCTGGCGGTAAATATCTCCGACACTGGCATTTTCCCATTTCTCAACGTCATATCCAGCCGGTATACTGGCTGCAATTTCCTCAACAAATGCTTTTTTATTGCGGATATCGCGGTCAATGTTCCGGCGGTTCTGATAATAATCGCCGTTCTCTGCCTGGATATCATTCAGCACGCAAAGAATGTTCTGGTCATAACTAACCCATGCCGGAATCTCCCCGAACCATTCCTTGATTTTTCCCATATCCCATGGGTACTCAATCATATCAAGAATAATGGCATTCTGTTGTTTCTTATCCATGCTCATAAACTCGACCGGATTCAACTGTAACGGTGTGAAAAGTTCCCGAAGAAAAGCTTCCGGGCTTCCAACTTCTAAACCATTCCTCTTTACCGACTTATAATCTGCCTTATTGGTTCTCGCCTTACGGTCAATGGAAAGCCCGGTGTCTGTTTCAACAATGATTTCTCCCTCTGTCTCGCCGTTGTGTACGATATACTCCCGGTTGCTCTTATTTGTCAGAGCATACTTAATGGCATCCAGCACAGAACTTTTGCCAGTTCCATTTTTCCCGGAAAGTTCCACCGACCTGCCGTCTGCCTCATATTCCTTAATTCCATAAAGATTTTTGATTTTGATTTTTGTAATATTCATTTTAAAAATTCCTCCATTTCCATCTGTTTCCAGTCAGTTGACCGAATCATCCGGTCTAACATCTCCCTGCGCCGCTGCTGTTCCGTCTCTCCGGTTACGCAGTCATCACACATATTGTTCTGACCTTCGCCCGGGTCCATCGTGCATCCACAGGATTTGCATTGATATTTTCCATACATTGACACAACCTCCATGCCAGTGTTACAATAGACGCAGAAATACTATGTATTTCCACTTGTAATAGCACCTGTCGCTCGCCAAAGTTCAGGGTGCTATTTTTTTGCTTCGTGCTCCAAATACTCCGTTCTTAGTTCGTATA
>OGCY01000446.1_pt1 | contig 11549 bp, 13 predicted proteins | sample 1570311 | NCBI WGS metagenome assembly OGCY01 (sample SAMEA2582165, study PRJEB24529) | metagenome | biome: Human gut stool | place: China | collected 2011
TCACAAATCTTATATCAGTTTTTAACGTTTACACAAAACTTGAAACGGTCTCGAAAGATAGCTTGTACTTATTTGTGCCAGGTCAGCGAGTTGTATTTGGGTTAAATTTGCTTGTTCTCTATAATGTTTGATGTTTATACCTATTGTTTTGTATAGTTCTATATCATTGTTATTTTGTGTCTAAATAGTGTCTGCTGATTAAGCCGCAAACACTTGATTTTACTGACTTTTGCCCCGTTTTCTGGTATAATGATTGCAAGGATTTTGACGAAAACAAATCGTTTTTCTTGCAGTTTTTTTACAGATTTTGAGCATACGAGGGACTAAAACAATGTACAAACCGATCGACAAGCTACAGCATTCTTTCCTTGATTTCAACCAGCCTTTGGGTCTCCACATGAAGCCTGATAACCGCTGGATCAAACTGGCTGACCAAATCCCATGGGATACGTTTGAAGCCAAATACGCTGAACTTTTCCCAAGTGATACCGGTAATGTAGCCAAGCCTCTTCGCATGGCGTTAGGAGCTCTGATCATCCAGACCAAGTTCCAGTATTCTGACCGTGAGCTCGTGGAACAGATTACTGAGAACCCATATCTGCAATACTTTATCGGACTTCCCGGCTTTCGGGAAGAAGCTCCGTTTGATGCAACCTGTGCACCTGCAAACATACGTTATCCGCAGGATATCTCACTTTTGAACGAAACAAGAGAAAAGCTGGAAAACACGATTTACCATTTTTGCAAATGTTATGGTCTTAAGCTGCCAAGAAGATATCGCAAACGTGCCAGAAAAGAGTATTTCGCAGCCATGGCTCCGGCCGATCGTCAGAGGCAAGGTCAAAGCACCGGTTGAATTTGGTGCAAAATTTGATCTCAGTCTTGACAGCGAAGGTTATGGGCGTATCGAAAAAATATCTTTCGAGGCATACAACGAGAGCACCTTCAGCCTGAGCAAACGCTGTTATGGTATGAGCTGCATTACCACAAAACTGGAAGAAACGCAGTTGACATCTATCGCATTATCTGTATTCGTGACGAATCTGTTCAGGATTCAGAGGCGAATACTTTACGCTCTTTTGCAGCTGTTCCGCTTCTGGCATGACTGGAACAGATGTAAAAGCTGGAAGTTGCAGATATCTGCTTAATCAGCAGACACTAATTAGAGAAAAAGGAGAATACTAACTTGTTTGCATGAATTGGACAAACAAGTTAGTATTTATGATATTTCCGGTGGAGATATCGCCAATCAGCTTTTGCCACATCTTGATTTTGATTCCGTTGCGAAAAGTAAGGCGGTTTTCTGGGGGTATAGCGACCTTACAACGATAATCAATGCAATTTATACGCTTACCGGTAAAGAGAGTGTCCTGTATCAGGTAAAAAATATGGTCTGGGGCGACGCTACAGAAGTTCAGCGAAATCGATTTTTTAACAGAGAGGAGCTCTTTCATCCAAGGTTTTCTTTTTGCCAGGGCGACTCGATGGAAGGCGTCGTGGTGGGTGGAAACATCCGGTGCTTTTTAAAGCTGGCAGGGACAAAATATTTTCCGGACTTGCAGGGAAAAATATTATTTCTTGAAAGCCTGGGCGGACTTCAGGCGCAAATGGCTGCTTACTTAGCCTGGCTGCAGCAGCTTGGGGCATTTGAAAAAGTAAACGGCATTTTGCTTGGAAATTTCAGGGAGATGGAAAAAGCGGGCTGCGAATCGGAAATCGTTGAATTGGTGAAATATTATGCGAATCCTGTACTTCCGATTGCAAAGACAGGCGAGATTGGGCATAAAAATGATTCAAAAGCGATTGTGATTGGGAAACAGATAGAAATGAAAAATAAATTTTAGCATAATTTATGGAGATTACTATGAAACAGACTTTTGCGGAATGTTGTGAGGGATGGAAGAAGGGGAGCTTATGAATATAAAATATGCAACAACGGAAGATATTGCTGCGATTGCCGCAGTTGAGGCAGAATGTTTTCCGCCTGCGGAAGCAGCAACGGAAAAGGAATTTATTGAAAGAGTGAAATATTATGGAAATCATTTCTGGTTAATGTATGAAGCCGGAAAGCTGATTGCGTTTGTGGATGGTTTTGTAACAGACGAGCCGGATTTAACGGATGAAATGTATGAGAATGCAGCCATGCACAACGAAAATGGTGCGTGGCAGATGATTTTCGGTGTCAATACCCTTCCGGATTACCGCAGACATGGATATGCCGGAGAATTACTTTGCCGTGCGATTGACGATGCAAAGCTGCAGGGGCGCAAGGGACTTGTGCTGACCTGCAAGGAAAAGCTCATCCCATATTATGCAAAGTTTGGCTTTTCCGATGAGGGTGTGTCTGATAAATCCACACATGGAAATGTTGTGTGGCACCAGATGCGGCTGTCTTTTTAATATAAGGAAAGAGTTATAATTATTAGAGGATATATTTATGCTGGATGAAGTCTGGCAGAATGATAAGGAGAGATATTTCATGAACATCAACATACGACCGATAAAACCGCAGGATTATGACAGAGTGTCCTATATTATGGACCAGGTTCAACAGCTTCATGTCGATTGGAGACCGGATGTATACAGGCAGGTAAGCCCATTGATTACAAGAGAAATGTATGAGGAAATTTTAAAAGAGAACAACTGGTACGTGGCGGAAGCGGATGGAAGGGTTGCAGGGGTTCTCGAATTGATGAAACGTCATGTAGAAGGTCCGGCACAGGTGACAAAGGATATCCTTTATATAAGCACCATGGCAGTTGATGAAGAATATCGCGGGAAAGGGATTGGGCACAAATTTTTTGAAAAGGTAAGACAAATCAAAGAAGAAAATGGTTATGATACGATTGAACTGCAAGTAAATGCCAGAAATGCGAAAGCCTACGAAATGTATAAAAACTATGGTTTTACTGAAAAATCAATCAATATGGAATTGAAGGAGCGGGAATGATTCATTTAGAGGAAATTACGGAGCTCAATTGGAGAGAGAATTTGTCCGTGTCGGACGAACAGAAAAAATATGTTTCAGATTCCATGAGGTTACTGGCAAGAGCGTATGCTTTCCGAAAGAAAGGCAGCTTTGCATGTGTCATATATGAAAATGAAGAGCCGGTTGGAATGGCATTATATTATGACTGTCCAGAGCTGGAAGCATATGATTTCAGTCAATTGTTTATTGATGAAAGATATCAGGGGCGGGGATATGGGAAAGCTGCTGCAAAGCTGATTCTTGAACGAATGGAACAGGAAAGAAAATTTGACAAAGTGATTCTTTGCTACATAGAAGGGAATAATGCCGCAAAAGCGTTGTATGAAAGCCTGGGATTTTATCACACGGGAGAAGTAGATGAAGACGAAATAATAATGGAAATAAAATTTTCTGCCTAAACCGGAGCAAGAACAGCAAAAACTTGACGTACGTCATGTTTTTGCTGTTCTTTTCTGTTATACTGGGGAACGAAGGTGAGGCGATAATTTGAATAAATTAAATAGATGGATGAAGCGGCTTTCCCTGCCATTTTTGTGGGGCGCCGGACTTTTAATTGTCCTTGCAATGATATTTTCACGCATTGCAAATCTCGAAGTTTTTGGCAAAGTGTGTTATATAATTGCGTTTATCTTGTCCGGTGTGCCGATTCTGGTACGGGCGGTACAGGCGCTTCGATTTAAAACTGTCAGCATTGAGCTGCTGGTGTCCATTGCGTCCATTGGAGCGTGCGTGATTGGAGAATTTAACGAATCGGCAATCGTTACATTTTTGTTTCAGTTCGGGTCATTTCTGGAGCAGAAGACGATGAAGAAAACCCGGTCTGCGATTAAGGCGCTGACGGAGATGGCACCATCCACTGCATGGAGGATTACAAATTCCGGAGAAGACGGGACTTTTGAGACAGAGGAGATTGAGGCAGATGAGGTGGAAATCGGAGATATTCTTCTGGTCAAAGCCGGAAACCAGGTCGCATCTGATGGCATTGTGACAAATGGTGAGGGATATGCGGTAGAAGCGAGCATTACCGGTGAACCGCTGGCAAAGCACAAACAGGTGGGAGACGTGGTCTACGCGGGAACCATTTTAGACAGCGGAACAGTGCAGATGCAAGCGACCAAGGTGGGAGAAGATACGACTTTTGCAAAAATCATTGCGCTTGTGGAAGAGGCGCAGGATGCAAAATCCCCGGTGGAACGGTTTATTGACCGATTCGCAAAATATTATACTCCGGCAGTCATTGTGATTGCGGCGGTCGTATTTCTCTTTACCCGGAACATTGATACCGCAATTACAGTGTTGGTGCTTGCCTGCCCGGGAGCCTTGGTGATTGGAGCGCCGATTGCCAACGTGGCGGGAATTGGACGTGGAGCGCAGAATGGGATTCTGTTAAAAGGCGGTGACAGCATCCACACATTTTCCAGGACAGATACGGTTGTTTTTGACAAGACCGGAACACTGACGGCAGGAATTCCGGAGGTCTGTGTCCGGAAAAATTATTCGGATATGCCGGAGCAGGTATTGGCGTTTGCAGCCAGTGCAGAGCGTGCATCGGACCATCCGCTTGCGCAGGCGGTCATCCGGTATGCAAAAGACCTTCCATCTTATGAGGCGGAGGCAGCGCAGACCATGAAGGGATGCGGTATGGAAGCGAATGTCTGTGGTCACAAGGTGTTCATCGGGAATCAAAAGCTGATGGAGCAAAACGGAATTGAACTGTCAGAGCAGATGTGGCAGGATTTGAGCAAAGTTCAACATAACGGTGCTTCTACAGCCCTGATTGCGGTAGATGGCAAAATGCAGATGCTTCTTGGCATCTCAGACAAGCTGAAAACAGATGCAAAAGACAGCATCCGCGGCCTAAAGGCGCTTGGAATTAACAATCTTATCATGTTGACAGGAGACAACGTAAACACGGCTGCCGCGATTGCAGCGCAGCTTGGGATTACAGATTACCATGCGGAACTGCTTCCGGAGGATAAGCTTAGAGTCATTCAGGAATTGCAGGCTGCCGGGAAAATAGTTACGCTTGTGGGCGATGGAATTAATGACAGCCCTGCTCTTGCAGCGGCAGATACAGGAATTGCCATGGGTTCCGGAACAGATGTGGCAATTGACAATTCAGATGTGGTTTTGATAAAGTCCGATTTGGAAAGTCTGGTGCATTCTCTACAACTGTCGAGAAGAACGGTCCGGATTTTGTATGAAAATATTGCCATTGCGGTGGGAACGGTTTTATTATTACTGATAGGACTGTTTGCAGGATATATTCATATGTCGCTTGGCATGCTGATTCATGAAGCAAGTATTTTGGTGGTAATTTTTAACGCAATGCGTCTTTTGATTCCATCCAGAGAAAAGAAGGAGAGTAGAACATGAAAAAAACAATTCAAATGGAAGAACTTGTCTGCCCGATGTGTGCGCAGAAAATTGAGACAGCATTGAAAAAGATTCCGGGCGTGGACAGCGCATCGGTGTTATATAATGCGAGCAAGGCAAAAGTGGAGTTTGACGAAACCAAAACAAACACGGACGAGCTGATTCGGGTCATTACCGGTCTCGGCTATGTCGTTATCAAATAAAAGATGAGGAGAGAAAAGACAATGAATACAGAAATAATGGAAACCCTGAACAAAATTTTACCGGTGGTTGAGCGTGTACACAGCGAGCATCATCCGGAGCTGCATCAGGTAGCGGAGCTTTACAATGAACTGAAAAAGGAGCCTTCTGTGGAAACATTTGAGAAGCTGCGGGAAGTCACCGGAAATTATGCCGTTCCGGAAGATGCCTGCCCTACTTATGAGAAAACGTATCAATTACTGGAAGCATTGGATAAGGAGTTCGCATGATGAGCTGTTGCTGTTGTGGTTCTGCGGAGCCGTGCGCCGCACAAATTTCTATTTTTAAGCATTTAGACAGTGCCAGCTTGGAGGAGATTAGCAACATTGCCATCCATCGGACCATCAAAAAAGGGGAAATGTTGTTTACCCCTAACGATAACCATGGGTTATATCTGATTTCAAAAGGGCGTATCAAAGTTTATGAGATTACGCCCTCCGGCAAGGAGTATCTGCTGCGGGTTCTTTATCAGGGGGACTTTGTAGGAGAAGAGGCGCTGTTTAGCACAGAGGAAACGTATACATATGGGGAAGCGCTGTCCGATGTGCGTGTGTGCATTATTGACCGGAAGGATTTTTTGGAGCTGCTCACAAAGCATCCCTCCATCAGCCTGAAGCTTTTGGAGGAATTCAGCCGCAGAATGCGTCAGAGTGCGCACCAGACGGCAACCAATGCAGAACCCGTCCGGGCACGCTTAGCGGAATATCTTCTCAACCTTTCGGCGGCACAGGACAGCGATACGATTAAGATTCCGCTACAGCTAAAGGAGTTGTCTTCCTATTTGAATACAACACCGGAGACGATATCCCGGGGATTGCGGGAATTAGAGCAGCAGGAGATTATCCGGCGGGAACGCAGAACCATCACGATTCTGCAAAAAGAGAAGTTGAGGTAGCGGATAAGGCGTCGCTTTTTTGATGGAATTTGGAGTCCTGTTAGCGCTTGGGAAGAAGTGAAATCTTGAAGAAATGCACAAAAACGCCGAATATAATCTTGAAGAAATGCACATTTTTAGATTTTATCCCCGTCACATCGTCTCTTTCATAATCTGCGCATCCTCATCCTGAATCTCACTTGTAGTTTTTGTTTTTCTCGGTTTGAGAAACAATGTCCGGAAGATTAGTCTGGCGAGAGGACCGACAATAATAAGCTGGAGCGGGAAAGCCATAATGAAATTTTTGCAGTATGTGATAAGGTAGTCCGGTAAAAAATTGCCGGTAAAGCCGTATCCGTGATAGACGCCGGGCACGCTGGCAAATGCAACCTGCCAGATGATGGTGACGGTCGGGATTGCAAAAATTTTGGAACTTTCATCGAACTGGCTTGTCAGAAGAGATCACTTTATTTATAATAGAATATGTTTCAGGGATAAAAATTATAAGTTGTAAAACAACAGTTGGGGAGGTAATGATATGTGGATAGTATGTGGGATAATCAGTGTCATTTTTTGTGTGATAGCCTGGATAATGACGATGAATAAAAACAAAAAAGCGAATCTGGCTTCCATGTGTTCTTTGTCATTTGTGGCAATTACACTTCTTATGGAATATGGAATGGTCGTAAATTGGGTAAACAAAGAGGATTGGAGCGCAATGCTTGACGTCGTTCCATCGATGTTTCCGATTTTAGGTGGTTATGTCATTCTTCTGCTTTGCGCAAATATCGCAGCCATTGTAAAAAATAAGTGATAGTTTCAAATAATAACAGTACATAAATTTCCAGTTTACATCTCTTTCATGGGGTGTTATAATGCAACGCGACAGAATTTAAAAATAAAGGAGGCGAAGCATATGGACAGTTGTGATAGTCGAAGTCGAAGTACATACAACGGTGGAACAGACTTGGAAGCTATTTCAGGTGTCTGTAGCTTGTGATTCCTTTTTATAAAATAGTTTAAGCCGTATCCACCGCTTGAAGAAATGTCACAACCGTATGTGTTTGTGCCGCATTTTTACTGCGGTGGATTTTTTATGCCCTTTTTCGGGCAGGAATGGAGGCTTAAAGTGGAAAAAGAAGTATTAAAAGAAAAAACATTTGCCAAAGAAATTGTTGCAATTATCAGAAGCGGACTGAAAAAAGAGGAGTTACGGGAACGGCTTGGCGATTACCATGAGAATGATATCGCGCAGAGCCTTGAATATTTAACGAAGGATGAACGCATTGCGCTGTATAACAATCTCGGTGCGGAGTGGATGTCCGATATTTTTTCCTATGTGGAAGAGCCGGATCAGTATATCGAAGAGCTTGGAATTGATAAATTGGCAGCCGTTATCAATGAGATGGACTCGGATGATGCGGTTGATTTGCTCGAAGACATTGATGAGAACGTAAAGGAACAGTTGAATCCGATTCTGGATGAGGATGTGAAAGCGGATATCCGTCTGATAAATTCCTATGATGAGGATGAAATCGGAAGCCTGATTACGACAAATTATATCCGGATATCAAAAAATCTGACGATTCGCCAGGCAATGCACGAGCTGGTAAAGCAGGCGGGAGAAAATGACAATATCTCCACCCTCTATGTTGTGGATGAAAATGAAAAGTACTGCGGTGTCATCGACCTGAAGGATTTAATCATTGCAAGAGAAAATGACGCATTAGACGATATCATCAGCTATTCGTATCCGTATTTGCTGGATCATGAAAGCATTTCTGAGAATATAGAAAAGATAAAAGATTACGCAGAAGATTCGCTCCCGGTATTAAATAAGGAAAAGAAAATCATCGGAATTCTGACGGCACAGGATGTGATTGAGGCAGTCGATGACGAGATGGGAGAAGACTATGCAAAGCTGGCTGGTCTGACGGCGGAAGAAGACTTAAAGGAAACCACCGGAGAGAGTATGAAAAAACGTCTGCCATGGCTGATTGTTCTGTTGTTTTTGGGAATGGGCGTATCGACGGTTGTCGGCGCATTTGAGGATGTCGTTGCAGTGCTGCCGATTATCATATGCTTCCAGTCCTTAATCCTCGATATGGCGGGAAATGTAGGAACCCAGTCACTAGCCGTGACAATCCGTGTCCTTATGGACGAGGAGTTGAGTGGAAAAGACAAGCTTGCATTGGTTATGAAAGAAATGAAGGTTGGATTCGGGAACGGACTGCTTCTTGGAATTTTATCCCTGCTTTTCTTAGGACTGTATATCCGGTTCTTTAAGGGCTATACAATTACTGCCGCATTTATGATAGCCGGATGCGTCGGCATCTCGTTACTGGTGGCGATGATGATTTCAAGCCTCGTGGGAACGTTAGTGCCGCTGTTTTTCCACAAAGTAAAAGTAGACCCGGCTGTCGCATCGGGCCCACTTATTACAACTGTAAATGATTTAGTAGCGGTAGTGACCTACTATGGATTGTCCTGGATACTGTTAATCCAGTGTGCACATTTAGCGTAGCTGCGGTCTAGTAAATGAATAACTGGCTCCAGTAATTGACGCCGGAAGCGTTCTGATAGAAGCCCACGCCGATTTCCGTATAGGAAGCGTTTAAGATATTTGCACGGTGTCCGGCGCTGTTCATCCAGCCCTCCATTACCTGTTCCGGGGTTTTCTGTCCCCAGGCGATATTTTCACCGCAGCTGCGGTAGCTCACGCCGGCATCCTTTAAAGCGGTGGCAAAGCTCGTGCCATCCGGTCTGGTGTGGGAAAAGGAAACGGAGGATTCCTCTGCGCGCACCTGTGCGGCAGTTGTTGCATCGGTGTTTAAGGTGACCGGATTTAACCCGGCGCTCTTGCGCTCTTTATTTACAAGCTCTACCACCTTAAGAACATAAGGATGAACGTCTGCCTCATCCTCGGAAGAATCTGGGACATCCGGGGTAGTCGGGACATCCGGAGTAATCGGAGCGTCCGGTGTCTCCGGGCAGTCCGGTGTCTCCGGGAGCTGCCCATTGCAGAGGCGTTCAAGCAGGGCTTTCAAATTGTCTGCGGAGCAGATGGACTTCCAGTCAGAATTAGAAAAAATAACGGTATTTTTGCAGGAAACCGTCTGTGTCTGTAACGGCGCGGCAAAAACAGTTGTTCCGGTAAAAAGTACAGCAGCCATTGTCGCTGCAAAATAAGTTGCTTTCTTCATAAAAATAAGTTCTCCTTTTCTTTTTACAATTCAAATGACAGTTCTGTTGAAATATTTCAAAAACATTTCGTAAATATTACAACTTTATTACAAACAAATCTTAACATGGAATAACAGAGAGAAGCTAGTGGAAACCGTTTCCAGAAATGGAAATGGTTTTACCTGCATTTTACAAAACCTGTGTTACGCATTTTACATTCGCCCGCTAAGATAGTCCTTGTCAACAGGAAAGAAAACAATGTGAAAAAAGCGAGGCAAAAATTATGAAAAAGAAAGTAATGAGTATGTTATTGACAGGTATGTTAGCAGTTTCAGTGCTGGCAGGATGTGGAAGCAATGGTGCAGCAGACAACGGAACAACAAGCGATGTAGGCAGCAGCAATCAGGTTGCAGCAGACAACAATGATGCCGGCGATGCAGGAAATACACAGGCAGCAAGTGAAGCAGGAAGCACACAGGCAGCTTCTGAGGCAGCAGGCGATTTTGACGCAGATGAGTTTATCAGTGTTATTTCCAGAGAAGACGGTTCCGGTACAAGAGGTGCTTTTATCGAGCTGTTCGGTGTAGAGCAGAAGGATGCAGACGGCAACAAGGTAGATAACACAACAGAGGAAGCAATCATCACCAACAATACCGAAGTAATGCTTACGACTGTAGCTGGAAGCGAATACGCAATCGGTTATGTTTCCCTTGGTTCTTTAAATGACAGCGTAAAGGCAGTTTCCATCGATGGAGTAGAGCCTTCCGTAGAGGGAATTAAAGATGGTTCCTATGCAATCGCAAGACCATTTAACATCGCAACTAAGGACGGCTTAAGCGATGTAGCACAGGATTTCGTAAACTTCATCATGAGTGCAGACGGACAGTCCATCATTGAAGGAAAAGGTTACATTCCGGTAAATGACGCAGCAGAAGCATTCGAGAGCAACGGCGCAGAAGGAAAGGTAGTAGTAGCCGGTTCTTCTTCCGTAACACCGGTTATGGAGAAATTACAGGAAGCTTACCTTGCAATCAATCCGAATGCAAACATTGAAATTCAGCAGAGTGATTCCAGTACCGGTATGACCGCAGCAGCAGACGGCACCTGCGACATCGGAATGGCATCCAGAGAGTTAAAGGATTCCGAGTTAGAGGCTGGTCTTACCCCGACTGTTATCGCAATGGACGGAATCGCAGTTATCGTAAATCAGGACAACCCGACAGAGAACCTTACTTCTGAACAGGTAATGAACATCTACACCGGTGAAGTTACCACCTGGAGCGAATTACAGTAAACCGCAGATTGAATCTGTCAAATGATTGGAATACCCGCTTAGCGGCAGCCGGAATACCGGAAGCCGCAGGCGGGTAAAGCCATAGGGAAAAGAGGATTTTCATGAACAGAATAAAAGAAAAGATAATGGAATATGTATTTCTGCTCACTGCGGTCGTCTCCATTCTGGCAGTTGCCCTGATATGTGTCTTCCTGTTTGCAAACGGAATTCCGGCAATCAAAGAAATCGGCGTACTGGAATTTCTGACGGGAAGAAAATGGAAGCCGGGAAATAACCTTTACGGTATCTTTCCGATGATACTCGGAAGCATTTATGTAACGGCGGGTGCGCTTGTCATCGGAGTTCCGATTGGAATCTTCATGGCAGTTTTCATGGCAAGATTTTGCCCGAAGAGACTGCACCGTATCTTAAAACCGGTCGTTGATTTACTTGCCGGAATTCCGTCCATCATCTATGGATTTTTCGGACTGGTGGTTTTGGTTCCGTTCGTGCGTGAGCACTTTAAGGGAGATGGAAACAGTATTCTTACCGCATCCATTCTGCTTGGAATCATGATTTTGCCATCCATTATCAGTGTATCGGAGACATCCCTC
>OGCY01000449.1_pt1 | contig 11505 bp, 15 predicted proteins | sample 1570311 | NCBI WGS metagenome assembly OGCY01 (sample SAMEA2582165, study PRJEB24529) | metagenome | biome: Human gut stool | place: China | collected 2011
TCGGTGGTTGTTTCAGAATTTTTAGCACTTGTTCTGGGTGCAGTCTTTTTGGTGACATTTATAAAACGGTGTTAATTTAGAAAAATTAGGAGAATATATATGGTCAATGTTTTAGAGCAATTGGTGGATGCAATTTATGAGACAAATAGATTTTCGGTTGCAGATTTTATAGCAGTTCTTTCACTAGTGGGATCATGGATTACAATATTTTTTTTGATTAGAGAAAATTATGCACAAAAGAGACCATATGTGCAAGTATCATTCGAGTTAATACGTTCGAATTTGGCTTGTGTTGTTATTAGAAATGTAGGGTCTGTTCCAGTTAGTTTATGTAAAATAGAATTTGATAAAAACTTTATAGAACAATTACCAGATTCGGCTGAAAAAAGATTATTTGAAAATGGCATAACTAATATGGATATATTTCCAGGAAGATATTGGGTAATGTGTCTAGGCGTAATAGTACCGGAAATAGTAAAATACGAAAATACAATTTTAAAAGTAACTTTTGATTATAGACGGAAAGATAGAAAAAAACTTTATTCAGAAAAAACTATGATTGATTTCAAACAGTACGGAAACTGCTTGTTATACATATCGGAAATGGACGAATTAAGGCAAGTAAATAAGAATATGGAAAAAGATATAGAAACGATGAAGAAAAATATAGTAGAGATAAGAGCAGTTATTACAAAATATTGCTGTTTACAAGATAAGGTAGATAGAGCAGTAGTTTCAGGATATGAATTTACTGAAAAAGAAAAGTCTAAGAAAAAAGGGAAAAAGAAATAAGCAAATGAATGTGATGTCAGATTCTTTTCTGACATCACATTCATTTACGCCAATATAAGGAGTTTTGTACAAAGTCTATCAAATCTTTTTTTTCAATTCTAAATTGTCCTGCAATTATGTGGGCAGGAATTAAATCTTCATGAATAAATTCCAACATTTTTGATTTACTGATTTGTAATAGTTGTTGGCATTGCTTACGCGTAAGCAAATCAGGTGCGTAGTCGAACATAATAAAACTTTTCCTTTCATAAAAATGGGCTATATCGGTTGTTATTGATTTAAATAAGTGTTTGGCGGAGAAATCCGTAAAGTGGATATTTGTGCTCATATATCATCTCAATGATGAACAAAGAAAGTTGAGGTGAGAAAATGGCAAAAAAGTTAAAACGTAAACTGCTGCTAGAAATTGGAAATGCAGCACTTGTTGTAGCACTTAAAATAGTTACTTACATCCAAAGGAAAGGAGAAGAGGAAGATGGAGAGGATATGTGAATATGATCTTGAGATGAAAAAAGATAGCAGAAAGCCAATGTTGAGGATAAGTCGTGAGCTGGAATACATGGACGTAGACCGTAATCTGAATACAGGGTCAATGGTAGTAGGTTTTTTCAAAGAAAATTACAATTTACATCTCAAATCAGAAGAATATGTATATCTCATGGCAACGGATACAAAGTGTCATATATTAGGCGTTATGCAGATTGCACATGGAACGGTAGATCATGCGCTGGTAGGACGGAGAGAAATAGCAATAAGGATGTTGTTGCTTGGAGCCGTCAACGGAATTTTGATACATAATCATCCAAGCGGAGAATCAAAACCAAGCAAAGAGGATTATATGCTTACTGGTGCGATAGATAGGATGTTTCGATGCATCGGGTTGAAATTGTTAGATCATATAATTATTGGGAGAGATTCTTATTTTTCAATGTTTGAAAACGAGAAGATAGACAGGGCTGTATAGATCAATTCTATATAGCTCTTTTTAAATGCGAAAGGAAGAAAAAAGAATGAAATTTGAAGAATTTGTAGAAGAAATCATAGAAAATATGCAAAAACGAGTACCAGAAAATTATCTGGTACAGGTACAGAATATCTGTAAAAATAATGATTTAAAACTTACAGGATTGACGATAGGGGATCAGAACCTAAATATTTATCCGACTATCTATTTAGAAGAGTTTTATAAGAAATATGAAGAAGGCGTATCGTTTGAAACAATAACAGATATTATATGGAATACATATTGCCAAAACGCACCCAAAGGTAATTGGGATACATCCAGATTCATTGAGTGGAGAAATGTAAAAGATATAATCTGTCCAAAGATTATCAATTACGCTGCAAACAGAGAACTGCTAAACAGTGTACCGTATAGAAAGGTCTGTGATTTGGCAGTTGTATATTATGCTGTAGTAGATATTTGTGAAAATGGAGTGGCATCTATTTTGTTACGAAATGAACATCTAAAGTTGTGGGGCAAAACAGAAGCAGATTTGTACGAACTCGCATTGGAGAATTATAGAAGGATTTTTTCGATTACCAGCCGAAATCTGGATCATATTATTCTCGAACTTATGAATTGTAAGGAAGATATTTCATTTGATGAAAACACGATAGTTCCAATGATTGTAGTAACGAACAATAAGAAGTTAAATGGAGCTGCTGCAATTTTATTTCCAGATGAGTTACAGAAAATTGCAGATAAAATGGGGGCAGATTTGTATATTTTACCATCTTCGGTGCATGAGATTATTTTATTGTCTACTGATAACACAATGACAGTGGATGAGCTAAAGGAGACAGTACGCTTTGTCAACAGCAACGAACTAAGGCAGGAGGAGGTTTTATCGGACAATGTTTATCTCTTTAACAGACATAATCCAAGTATTGAAATAGTAAGTTAAGCTGAAAAATGAAATGTATGTGGAAGGAATATTGTAGTAAATACAGTATTCCTTCTTCCATTATATGGAAGAAAATAATGAAATTTTCAAAGTGATATTTCAATGAAAAAAGAGTAACGTGATGGTAAAGAAAAGCAAGCAGAAGGTGGTGGTAAAGATTGCATGCATCAGATTTTGTGCCGATTTATGAGGAAATAGCAAAAACAATCGGGGAAGAGGAGACGATGAAATTATATGAGAATTTCCGAGGGCAGCAGATTACATTCCCACGAAGAATTTTTAGCGTAGAGTACGTGGCGCGGTATGTAAATGAAAATTATGATGGAAGCAATATGAGGGAACTGGCGCGTAAGTTTGATTATTCGGAGCGGCGAATACGGGAATTTTTGAAGAAACAGACAGAAAAGGAGATTGTAACATGAATGAAGTAAATAACACAAATGCAATTGTATTAACTACAGCAGAACCGTTACCAAATAAGGTACAGAAATTGAAAAAATTATATACTGTATTACTTGTAACAGGGATTGTAGGGTGGCTTATAGATGAGAACATTTTGCTTGTGATAGGCTTATTTGGTATTATGATCTTATTTATATTGGATGATAGCTATACCAATATATGCAGAAAAGCACTTAGGGCTGATAAGTTCAAATTTATAAATGGTGTTACCAATGAAGAAATGTTTGATAAACTACAGCCTATATTAATTTCAAAATATAATATGATGGTAGAAAAGGATAAGGAGGGACGTACTGTAGTGAGCCATAATGGTTGCATGTATGACATTATTATCAATAATGATGCAACTTTTTCGATTTGGTGGAGAAAATCTATTGCAGGTGCGATGCTTGAAATTATGAAGTATAAAACATATAAAAAGGTGCTTGCAGCTATGGGAATCATTGGTTATGAGATTCAGAATGCATTCGAGATTAAGTAATAGAGAATAGGTAGAGAGGAAAAGATATGGCAGTTTTTTCGGGCGGAGTGGTAATTGTTTTATGGATTGTTTATGCGATTGCATTGTTTGTAATTTATCATAAAGTATTTGACGTTATTTATTTTAGTGTGGCACATGCAATTATTAAAGAAATCTTTTTCTGTGGCTTACTGGGATTTTTACTAACAATGCTGACAATCAAACATTGGAAGATTGCAGTTGCAATTGTTATCATTGCCGGTATTATCATTTATATGAAAGAAGCGCAGTCAGAAAATCGATATACAGTAATTGGTGTATGCGCAGTTCTGGTAGTCATAATTGCAGCAGCCGGTATAAAAATCAATAAGAATGTTGATGAAAGTGTAAATCCACAAAATATGACAGGGGAGAATGCAACCACCGATGATAAAAATACAGCGATTATAGATACTTTACAAGCTATGGCTGAGGATGATTCATTTAACAGTGACTATGAAACAAAAGAAGTATATCTTGACAGTTATTTGAGTATTCCAGACAGAGAAGAGATGGTAGAACAGCTAAATAGTGATTATGATCTACAGTTACAACATAATTCAGATACTGATGATTATGCAACGGCAGATGATAAATTTGCGATACGCCAATATGATAGCAAAACAATATTGGTGGGGTTCACATATGATAGCGAACAAAAAGTAGAGTATAGCGCATTTGGTGTATGTTGCGGAGAGGATATGGATACTGCTATACGGACATTGAGTTTGGATGGCGAATATGTAGAAAATGATAGTCCAGATTTTGATGCAAAATTTATACTAAATAATTATACGGTTTATTTGAAAAGCAGAAATGATGTGATCAGTATGGTAGCTATTCTTATCAGAAATCAAAATACAAATGATAATCAGGAAAATACGGAAGGTATCATTGAATTAACAAACTATGTTTATGCATATGAGACCGCAGATGAAATGGGACAAACTTTACAGGAAAATGGGTTTGATGTTGTATTAGACGAAAGTGGTGATTATAAATCGTCAGATGGAAGTATGTGGATATATAATACTGATCTGGGCGGTTGCCAGATTGTACTGACACCAGCTTCCGGTGACACAATATATGGAATATATGGACTATACTGTGGTATGACTGTAGAAGAAGCGGAAGATGTATTGTTACAGCTTGGTGCAGAAGATATCACATTTGAAGATGACGTAGCTGTTCGAAGATATGTGATTGATGGTCAGTATAGTGTGTTGCTTGGCGTATCAGATGTTGTTAATGAAATAGATTTTGACTTTTTTGTGATGGAATATTAATTTGAAATGTAAAGAGTGCATGGAGGTTTCGGAAATGAGATTTCCATGCACTCTTTTTATGCGCAAACATAAGTACCAAAACAAACTATGCAACGAAAAGTATTAAAAGTAATGAAAAATGATGTAGAAAACAAATTTACTACAATACCAAAAATAACGGTCGTTAGATTAAGGAGTGAAAGACATGGTATATGGATATGTAAGAATCAGTACTAAAAAGCAGAGTATTGATCGGCAGATACGGAATATTTTGCGTGTGTATCCAGAAGCGTTCATTGTAAAAGAGGTATACACAGGAACAAAATTTCAGGGGAGAAAAGAATTTGATAAAATTTTGAGGCTTGTACAGAATAGTGATACAATTGTATTTGATAGTGTGTCACGAATGAGCAGAAATGCAGAAGAGGGATTTGAAGAATACGAAAGGCTGTTCTATCGTGGAATAAACCTTGTGTTTCTAAAAGAGCCACATATTGATACGGCTACGTATAAAGTGGCAATGCAGAATCAAATAAAAATGACAGGAACAGATGTTGATTATATACTAAAAGGTGTGAATGAATATCTGATGCAATTAGCGAAAGAACAGATCAGGATTGCGTTTGAGCAGGCAGAAAAAGAAGTCACAGATTTGCACCAGAGAACCAAAGAGGGAATTGAAACAGCTAGATTGAATGGCAAGCAGATTGGATTGGTGAAAGGAACAAAACTTATTACGAAAAAATCTGTAATAGCAAAGCAGCAGATCGTAAAATACAATAAAGATTTTCAGGGAGTATTGACGAACGAGGAAACGTGGAAGTTAGTTGGTATTTCGAAAAATGCATTTTACAAATATAAGAGGGAACTATTGGAAAGGCAGGAGAAAAAGGAATATGGATAATTTGAAGGAAAATGATTGCAGAGAGGGCAATATAGAGGAATGTACACAGAAAATAAAGTGGATTAAGTTTAGTGAATGGTGTAAAAAATGGATGGAGAATAATAGAAAATCGGAAATGTACGGAAAATATAAAGATGAGAGTGAGATGATAAAAGATATAATTAATGAAATTTGTAGGAAAATGAACATTTTTCTGCCAGATTATAGACAGCTAACGGACAGGTATAGGAGTTTAACACGTAATCAGGAGTGGTTATATGATAGAAAAATGCGCAAGCAGATAGAGAAAGATCAAGAAGAATGGAGGAAGGAAATCAAAGACTTACATAAGGAAATGAAAGACAATGAGAAAGATGATAGTATAAGAAATAAATATAATGATGAAAGATGGAAATTCAATAAAAGATATTATAAGTTAGGGTTTTACAATTGGGATATGTTCTATATGATTTCAGAGAATGAACAAGCATTATTTGAATTTTTATTAAGTAATATCAAAAAAAAGAATGGATATAAAGCATATAAAATAGAAAAAGAACTAACAGAAGAACAGAGAAGTGAACTTTGTAAACTGTTTGAGGCTATATATGAAGAGGGAAAATGGTTTGATGATGAGAGCAAGTCAGAACTGGAATATATAGAAAGTATAATAAAAACACCATCAATTTATAAAATTAATTCCCTGTTAGAGGATATCCAATTAGAATTAGATGCATTGACGAAGTGGAATTTTTGGGATTATGACCAAAATGGCGTTGAGTCAGAAAAATCAGTAGAACGCAATAAAGTTATCATCAGAAAGATTGGAAATGTCTATGCTGAGGTAAAAAATCAAGTGAAGAAGATGAAAATTGATAAAAAAGCAAAGATAGAAGAAGCTATTACCGAAGAGGAAATAGTCGAATTTAGGGAAAGAATACAGCATGAGGAGATTGATGTGGAAAAATATGCGGAAGAATTTGATATTAATATTCATACGGAAGATTTTGAGAATGGAGTGGTGAAGGAAGAATGTATAAAAAAATTATTGGTTGAAGAAAAATACCTAGCAAATGAGGTTTTAAATATGATTGACACAGGTGTAACAGACATACATAAGTTCTTATAAATGTGAGTAGACTACTATTTTTATGAAAAATAATACCCCCCAAAACTTTTTGAAATTTTAGAAAGTTTTTGGGGGAAATTTTTATGTAAGCTTAATGATAAGATAGGCTCATCTCGAGAGAACAAAACTAAACGAAAGGAAAGCAGGTATCTGGAATCTGGATATGAAGTGTTGCAACCCCGTGATGCCTGTGTGGAAAAAATATGAGTAAAGAGGTTAATTTACATGGAACAAAATTAAAAAAGAAACATCTCACGCTGGTTTGCTTGACAAACGAAAAAGTTGTTTATCTGAAAAACAAAGAGGCTCTGGTTTTTGATTTCGGAATTGTGTGCATCAAAACCAGAACATCTGTACATTATTATGAAACTTCGTTAGCGGAGGAAACAGATATTCGCTTTTTGGTTTACACAGCTGACGATCTGGTGACAGTTGAAATTTTAGATGAACAGCTGAATCAGGAATGGACGCAGATTTTTGGGTACTTTTTTGACGAGGAGGGTTCCATCGTAATGTATGCAGATCGCGAGTTATTACCTGTTTCTGGAATTAAGATTTGTAGTCAAGGGGAGCTACAGGATAGTGCACGGCAGGAGGCTATGCTTGTTGCAGCTATCTGGGGGCATAAGCTTTCGGAGAAAGTTCTCCAAATGTTGACGAAGGAAAAAGATTGGAACAAGCAATCATTCATTCCTGATTGTGGAGAGGAGGACATAGATGCCTGACGAGAGAAGTATTAGGGGAAAAATTAGTTCTTCCAATTTGCATGGTAGTGAAAGACAACTCCGAAATACACAGTATTGCGGCACGCCAATCAATGCCAGAAAATTAAAAAACAGAAATGCTATTCCAGTGTTTGATATGGATGAATGCAAGAAAATTGCAGCAAAAAATATTGAAGCGATGGAGAAAGTATCTATTCGTGACCATGAGGGCTATTTACTCACGGAAAATCAGGGAGATATCACAGAAGTTACAAGTAAGACTGTGTCAGCAGAAGAAAATACTGCCAAAAGCTTAAAACAGGATTTTATTGTAGACGAGTTGCTTCAACAATATGATTTCTGTGTTTTTGAAGAGCAGCTCTACATTTATAGAGAAGAGCAGGGATTTTGGAAGATTATTCAGGAATCCGAAGCTAACCGTGAATTACGAAAGTTGATTTTTCAGATGGGAAGCAGCAGGGTTAATAAAACATTTCTGTATGAGACTTACGAGTGGTTGCTTGTGCGGGCACAGAAGATAAAAGGGAACACTGATAATCAAAATTATCTTAATTTTCTGGATTTTGCATTAGATTGGCAAAGCGGAGAAGAGATTATCAATCGAAAAGAACTGTTCTTTCGATATGCATTGCAAGTGAACCGAAAAGAATTTGCAGCAGGGAATACCAGCAAATTTAGGAAATTCGTTAATGAAACACTGCTAGGAGATGAAGAGACAATTCACGAATTCAAAAAATTTGTGGGTTTGGCATTATCGGATATACGTGATCTGAAACTTTGTTTTTTTCTGTATGGGCAGTCGAACACGGGTAAATCAGTTTTTCTGAATGTTTTGAAAGGACTTGTTGGCGAAGAATGGTGTGCATCACTATCCTTTACACAGATGAGCAACGAATTTGCTATTACACAGCTTTTGGGCAAACGAATTAATCTTTCGGGTGAGGTCAGCGGTGCTTCTAATAAGAGGCTGGATATTTTTAAGTCCTTAACAGGAAATGATCTTATCACCGCTTGTTTTAAGGGTAAGGATCATTTCCAATTTCAAAATAGAAGCCTATTGGTATTTGCATGTAATTCGTTCCCATCAGTACAAAGTGTGGATGAATTTGATTCGTTTCTTTCAAGAATAATTATTTTCCCGTTCGATAATGCCGTACCACGGGAAAAATGGGAAAGTAAGTTGGAAGAAAAACTACTTTTGTGCAAGACGGAGATAATTACTTTTGCAATAGAAGGATTACGTCTGTTGGAAGAGGATAACTATGAGTTTATTGAAAGTGATCGGATGAAAGCAAGCAAGCGGGAGTTCGTGGGACGATACAATAGCTTTGAAATTTTTGCACAACAGCATGTTGAATTTGACTTGGGTAGCATTACAACGAGTGCAGAAATCAGGAAGCACTATAAGGTATTTTGTGTGGAAAATGATTATATCATGCAGGAAGATAATGTATGGACGCAATATCTGAAACAAAAATTCAGATGTATTCCTACAACAATACAGGAGACGGTAGCTTTTGAATGCAAAAGATGTCGTGCTTACAAAGGCGTTCGTCTTATAAATGTATCGGAAGAAAAAGAAGAAATAGAATAAACAGAGGGCGATGTGACAACCCATTTTAAAAGCAAGTCAGATAGGATTGTCACCTCGCAGAAAGGAAACTTATATGAAAAAATATATCGCCGCATGGGCTGAAAATGGATTGGGATATTTTGATTCCCAGAAAGACTACGAAAAAAGCGCAAAATATTTACACTTGATAGGTGTAAAAGAGTTTGAGACAAAAGAGGAAGCCGCAGAGTGCGCAAAAAAACGATTTAACCACTGGCGGAAAGAAAAAAAAATGATTGGCTTTGATGGAAAATTGAAGTGCAATTATGTGGAGTATGTGGAAGAAAGAACCTTGAACAGTAATGCATTTTATGCAGTCTGGGGAGTTAATGGAGTAGGTGTGTACGACGATTGGTCGAAAGTACAGGAAACAAAGGAATTTTTAAAAAAGTTTGGATGTAAAAAGTTCAAAACTTATGATAAAGCATACTCCAAAGCAATATATGAGTTCAACATGCTGAATGATGGATGTCGTTTGGACTTTCACGGCAAACTAAAAATCAATAAAACAAAGTATAAAAAATATATGGAATAGGGGGGACATTATGAAATTAAAAAACGAAAGATCGGAGTATAGGCTGGACGAGAAACGCTTTTTAAGCTTGGACGAGTTCGGAGCATATGCAGGACTGGGAAGAAATAATGCGCGTGAATTAGCAGGAGCGTGTGAGGTATTGATTAAAATTAAGAGCAGACTTTTAATTGACCGGATCAAGTTTGACCAGATTCCAGCGGAAAAAGTGGAAGAGCTGATGTATGAAGTCGAACTTTCACAGCGCTAGAAAATAAAAGAGGTGGCTTTCTTGCAAAATCAGAAAGCCACTAGAAAGGATAATCGCATGGATAAGAAATTGCCGAAAGGGATTTCACAGAGGAAAGACGGAGTGTATATCGGTAGATTTACTTTCCGCGGGCAAAGAAAGACTTTTTACAGCAAAGACATAAAAAAGTTACAGAAAGAGATGAATGATGCCCGGTACGAGATGGAGCATGGAATATATCAGAGACCGAATAGTATGACTTACGATCAGTGGTTTCAGATTTGGATCAATGATTATAAGAAGAATGATGTTAAGCAGGGGACGATTGATCTTTATAAGGTGTGCTACAACACTTATATCAAAGAAGCGTTGGGACGATTGAAGCTTATGGAAATAAATGGTCTGGATATTGATAAAGTATTTCACAATATGGCAGACAGAAATCTCGACAGGGGAACCATGAATATTGTAAAAGTAGTCCTGCAATCATCTTTAAAGCTGGCTGTGAAAAAGGATTTACTTAGAATGAATCCAATGGATAAGGCAGATGTACCGAAAAAAGAGAGAAATAAGGAAATGAGAGTTCTATTACCGGAAGAACAGGAGTTATTTCTAAAATATGCGTCAGAAAATCCATATTATTATGTGTATGTCATTGCTTTACAAACAGGCATGCGGAGTGGAGAGTTGAGAGCTTTAAAGTGGGAGAATGTTGATTTCAGAAAACGTGAGATTCGTGTTGTTGCTACTTTAAAGTATAACCGGAGTGAAAAGAGATATTTTATTGATACACCAAAAACGAAAACAAGCTATCGTAAGATACCTATGACCGGGGAAGTGGCAAATTTGTTTCATATGATTAGAAAGCAGCAGTTAGAGCGCAAGATAAAATTGGCTAATCTGTGGAATGAAAAAGAGGGCTTTGAAAATCTGGTGTTCACCAATGAAATTGGGGAACTTATTTCACATGACGCTTTAAATGTGAATGTAAAAAAGATTGTTGCTTCTATTAATATTAATATAGAAGAAACAGCAAAAAGGGAAGGAAAACAGCCAGAGATATTTCAAACTCTGACACCACATACATTGCGTCATACGTTTGCAACCAACATGATTGCGGCAGGCATGGAGCCGAAAACACTCTCTACAATATTAGGACATTCCAATCTGGCACAGACTATGGATTTATATGTTCACATTACAGATGACATGAAGAGAAACGAGTTAGAAAAGGCAATGGAAAACCTGAAAAGAAAAATGGTGTAGTAAGTGGTGTAGTGGAGCTGATTTTCCAGCATTTTAAATACATATAAACAGCTTGAGAAAAACCAGTAAAAAAGAAAAACTCCTGCAAACCAAGCAAATATCAATAGAAAAAGCCAAATGCAACCGCATCTGGCTTTTTCTGAGGGGAGTATAAATAATTAATAAGGGGTATAACTATGATACGTTTTCGTATCACAACGTTAG
>OGCY01000452.1_pt1 | contig 11470 bp, 11 predicted proteins | sample 1570311 | NCBI WGS metagenome assembly OGCY01 (sample SAMEA2582165, study PRJEB24529) | metagenome | biome: Human gut stool | place: China | collected 2011
AGATTATGTCTTCTGCGCAGGATCACAAACGTGCAAAAGACGGCGATCAGGGCTTGAATACCGGAGGAATGGGAAACTTCTCCCCAAGTCCTTTCTATACAAAAGAAGTAGATGATTTCTGTAAAAAATACATTTATCAGGCAACGGTAGATGCTATGGCAGCAGAGGGCAGACCATTTACAGGTGTTATTTTCTTTGGACTTATGTTAACCACAGACGGACCAAGAGTGTTAGAGTACAACGCGAGATTTGGCGATCCGGAAGCACAGGTAGTTCTTCCAAGAATGAAAAATGACATCATCGACGTGATGGAAGCCTGTGTGGATGGAAAATTAGACACAATCGACCTTCAGTTTGAGGACAATGCAGCAGTCTGCGTTGTGCTTGCATCTGACGGCTATCCGGTAGCTTACGAAAAAGGGTTTGAAATCACAGGATTGGAAAACTTTGAAGGAAAAGACGATTATTTCTGTTTCCATGCCGGAACCAAATTCAATGAAGCCGGAAAAATCGTGACAAATGGTGGACGTGTCCTTGGCATCACTGCGACAGGAAAAGACTTAAAAGAGGCAAGAAAGAAAGCCTACGAAGCAACTGAGTGGGTAAATTTTGCCAACAAATATATGCGTCATGACATTGGAAAAGCGATTGATGAAGCGTAGATAAGTTTAGAAAAAGCAATACATAAGGCGAAGTATTTTCGCCCGAAGCGCTCAGAAGAAAGACAGCATTTCCGGAAAGCCAGATAAAATACTGGCAAGCCGGAAATGTTGTACTTGGTCTGGGCGTTTTTCTTTAAAATTCGTTACGGTTCACTCGTACTTCGTTCCAGTAACTAAAATTCAGTATGGAATAATTGCGAAAAAACATTGCATATTTGCCTCAATCGGGTATAATTACAGTTGGTACATTCCACCTTTGGAATGAATTTCAGGAAAACGGACGGAAAGATATTCTGGCAGAAGTTTTCAGAAAAGCAGGGAGAATTACATGTCACAATCTGTAATGATTAAAAGCAACAAATATGGTATTAATCTGGTGCTGGACCCGAATATACCGTTTGTGGAATTATTAAAGGATGTCATTGAAAAGTTCAAGGCGTCAGAAAAATTCTTTAAAAATGCAGAGTTAGCCATTTCTTTTGAAGGAAGAAAGCTTTCAGAAGAGGAAGAAAACCGTATTATCGAAGCAATCACAGAGAATACGACGATCCAGATTTTATGTATCGTACAAAATGGCAGTGAGCAGGAAGCAGTCATGAAGCAGCAGATTGAGTACTATCAGGCAGTACAGCAGCAGTTCATGAATGCAAACAGTGGTTCCGGCGATTTTTACAGAGGAACGTTGCGTTCCGGACAGGTTATCGAAAGTGAATCCAGCGTCACTATTATCGGGGATGTGAATCCCGGTGCGAAGATTATCTCGCAGGGGAATATTGTCATTCTTGGGGCGTTGAAAGGAAATGTGCATGCGGGCAGTGCAGGTGACCGCAACTGCTTTATTTTTGCCCTGGATATGAACCCAATCCAGATTCAGATCGGGGATCTGATCGCCAAGAGCCCGGATAAAGAAAAAACCAGAAAACATCTGTTGAGACGCGAAAAAGTTCAGACCGCAGAGTCCCAGATCGCAGTGGCGAGGGACGGCAATATTTATATTGAGCCGGTCACAAAAGATATTTTAAACAGAATGTAAAATGCGAAATGCACAGGAGGAAATCATGAGCGAAGTTATTGTTATCACATCCGGAAAGGGTGGAGTAGGTAAGACTACTACAACTGCAAATGTAGGAACAGGTCTTGCACAGTTAAATAAAAAGGTAGTAATGATCGATACCGATATCGGTCTTCGTAACTTAGACGTTGTTATGGGATTAGAGAACCGTATCGTTTACAATTTAGTAGATGTTATCGAAGGCAAATGTCGTTTGAAACAGGCTCTTATCAAGGATAAAAAGTATCCGGAATTATGTCTGCTGCCATCCGCCCAGACAAGAGACAAAGACGCAGTGACACCAGAACAGATGGTAGAGCTGATCGAAGAATTGAGAAAAGAATTTGATTATATTTTACTTGACTGCCCAGCCGGAATTGAGCAGGGATTTAAGAATGCCATTGCAGGTGCAGACAGAGCATTAGTTGTCACAACACCTGAGGTATCTGCGATCCGTGATGCGGACAGAATTGTCGGTTTACTTGAAGCAAACGAGATGAAACGTATCGACCTTATTGTAAACCGTCTGAGAATGGATATGGTAAAACGCGGAGACATGATGAAAGTAGAGGATGTTACAGATATCCTTGCAGTAAATCTGATCGGTGCAGTACCGGATGATGAACATATTGTTGTTTCTACAAACCAGGGTGAACCATTAGTTGGTTCTGACTGCCTTGCTGGAAAAGCATATGCAAATATCAGCAGACGTATTATTGGAGAAGAAGTTCCATTTTTAGATTTGGAAGTAAAACAGGGTGTATTTGGAAAATTAATGGATTTGTTTAAGAAAAACTAAGGGGGAGAAACCACATGGGTTTAATGGATTTATTCAAAAAGAAAAGTTCTGGTGATGTTGCAAAGGATCGTTTGAAACTTTTACTTGTGTCTGACCGTGCAAACTGCTCTCCTGAGATGATGGAAATGATCAAACGAGACATTATCCAGGTAATTTCCAAGTACATGGATATTGATGCAGACGCGCTGGATGTAAAAATCACTGAGACAGAGTCCGATTCCAACAATGGTATGGTTCCGGCATTGTTTGCCAATATTCCGATTAAGGATATGAAACATAAACCGGATAATCGTTAAGATGTTTGGATGACTGGAGTTTAGCTGGTATTGTAGGCAGATTTTGTGCCTGCTTTATAGGTTGTGATTGGCTTGTGCATGGAATTTAATATCTGCCTGTTTTATGTTATGGATACAGCTATAAAATCTGTTAATTTACGTTAAGTTGATTACTTACAATTTTCATATATATGACGGCTGGAATTTTACCTGGGAATCAGCTGAATTTTTGTTTGTACTTGGTATGTTATAATAATGGCTATAAAAAAATGCTGTCAATGATTGCTGTAGTTCCCGGTTATTACTTGGTATGTTATAATAGGGAGCGCGAAACCCTGCATAATTGCGAAGATTATGCAGGGTTTTTTCTTTCAAAAAAGAAAAGAAAATCTTGTATTACAAGCATTAAAATTGTCTTTTAAGAAAAATGAAATAACCTTTACAATGACCTTCGAACTTGATATAAATAATTTATGAGAACCGTTTCTACTAAAAATAATGAGGTGAAAACATGTTTAGAGCAGGAATTGATTTAGGAGGAACGAACATTAAGGCAGGAATCGTTGACGAAAACCAGAAAATCCTGGCAGAAGGTTCTGTGCCAACAAGAGTGGAACGGCCATATGAGGAAATTGTGAAAGATATGGCAGTTCTAAAAAGATCGGTGCAGATGAGAGTGAGCTATTGGGCATTGGAGTGGGAAGTCCCGGTACAGTGGACGCGCAGAGTGGTGTTGTGCTATATTCCAACAATTTTGACTGGAACAATGTGCCGCTTGTGGCAGAACTGAAAAAATATTTCCATTGTCCGGTCAGTATTTCGAATGACGCCAACTGCGCAGCTCTTGGAGAAGTGAAGGCAGGTGCAGCAAAAGAAGTGGTAGAGCATTACAAAAGAATCTATCCACAAGTGGATGCTGGAAAATAAAAAGACCATGCAGACAAAGAAAAACTTTGTTTACACGGTCTTTTGCTTTAGAGAAAAGTATTTTGCAATAAAGCAACTCTTTGTTTATAAATTAGCATTTCTCAGGTTCTGGATAATCAACACCGAAAGTCTCAACGGTAACGGTTTTCATTACCTGTGGCTGTAATGGACGGTCGGAGTAATCTGTTGTTGTTTCTGCAATCTTATTGACAACATCCATACCTTCGATCACTTTACCGAATGCAGCATACGCACCGTCTAAGTGTGGAGAGTTCTTGTGCATAATGAAGAACTGGGAGCCGGCAGAATCCGGGATCATAGTTCTTGCCATGGATAAAACACCTTCGGAGTGCTTTAAGTCATTTTTGAATCCGTTCTGGGAAAATTCTCCCTTGATCTGATAACCAGGACCACCCATTCCGGTTCCGTCCGGATCGCCACCCTGGATCATAAAGCCATTGATGACACGGTGGAAGATAACTCCGTCATAAAAGCCTTTTTTTACTAAACTGATAAAGTTATTTACGGTATTTGGTGCGATTTCAGGATAAAGCTCTGCTTTCATGATATCGCCGTTTTCCATTTCAATTGTAACAATTGGATTTGACATAATGTTTTTATTCCTTTCTGATGATTCGTTTTCAGGCAGAAAAAAATCTGATTGAAAACATCCTGTTTATTGTACCGAAAAAATGTGATTTCGTAAAGATAAATCGGGAATTATATTGCTTTGCATGTAAAATATTTTTGGCTGTATCAGTCCCCAGCATTCTGGAAACAGGTTCTGATTTTTCGGGTGATAGAAGCGTCAATAAAGCCTTTTTCCGCCATATCTTCCAGAATATCACAAGTTTTTTCATGGGAAAGCCCCTTTTTATAAGGGCGGTCTTCCGTGAGCGCCTGATAAATATCAATGCATGCCATGATGCGCTCCGGCTCATTTAATTCGGAAGCAGTTTTGCCAAAAGGATAACCTTTGCCATTCAATTTTTCATGGTGAAGTGCAGCCCAGTCGCGCACATCTTCAAAGTCATTGACGCCGGATAAAATCAGATAAGTATATCCGGCATGATTTTTCATTTTGGAAAATTCATCATCAGTCAGTTTATCCGGCTTTTCCAAAATATCATTATTGATTGCCATTTTTCCAATGTCATGAAGTGCTCCTGCCAGATACATTTTCTGGATATCGAGAGAACTGTAGCCGATATATTGTGCAAATGCAGCGGCTTTTTGCGCAACACCAATGGAGTGTCTGCTGGTAAAAGAGGATTTGTAGTCGACGATTTTGGCAAAAAAGTCAGCGATATCCTGACATGCCTGCCAGTCAAACGTCTGTTTTTCCCTCGGTACGAGCGCCCAGAGTTTTGTTTCGAAGGAATCATCTTTTAAATTGGCAAACTCTTTTTCAGAAAAAGTGTGGAAAAAAGCATCCACGCACGCGGCATCAAATAACCGGTCTGTATTTTTCCTGAGATATTGCTGCACAAAATCCCATTTATGCGTGCCAAATTCTCCGGAATTTCCAATGATATCCACAACATCACTGAGGTGGATGATCCGTGAAAATAAAGGAACTTCATCCCATTTTTTATGAAAAGGACCAGTGCCGTCAGCATGTTCGTGGTGATATAAAATCGTATTTGTCACATCTGTTTTAAAAGGAATTTTGGTAATATTCTGTTCTCCGTAAATGCAATGCAGATGTGTATTTTTTGCTGCAATATCAGTAGTCAGCCTGGTTGCAGGATGTTTCTGCAATTCTTCTGCGATGTATTGGGTAAGGGCATTGTCGTGAAGCAGGGCACATATCGCCAGATCCTGTATGGAGTCAGGAGACAGCCCAAAATACTGCCCCATGCGGACACTGATATATGCCACCCGCTTTCCATGTTTATTCGTTACATTTACCAGTTCTGCCTCGATACAGTCTAAAGCATAGGAACAGGCACTTATCAGACCTACAATATCAATTTCCATGTTTACTTTTTCATAAAATCAGTCCGTGCAAAAATCCAGAATGATTCTATAAAACCTCCTTAAATTAATAATAATTACTATTATTAAATATAAAATTTGTTGATTCTATTGTCAATACAGATTAGACCTGCGAATACAAAAAACTTTCTTGTAAAATCTGTCATTTTATGTTTTGATAGATGAAGAGTAAGTCAGGTAATTGTGAAACACAGGACATAAATTGGAGTTTCGCATTATCTATGGAGAGTAAATTCGAAAAAGGAGACAGATCATGCCAGTTTTTGATTTCAGCAACGCTTCCGGTGAAAAAGAAGCGTTTGTATGTACATATACCACATTTGCATCAGAAAGTCCGGAGAAAACCCCGGAAGATCCAATCTTAGTATTAGACAACAGCAAAAAACAGTGGAATCATCATTCCACTGGAGTATTTTGTAGCCAGAGCCAGTGGACAGCCTTTGAATTTAAAGAGGAAGAGGAGACTTTCCGCGCCGATATTTTGCAGGTGGATGCGCGTTTTGTGAACCTGATCAAATGGCTTGGAGAAAACCGCATCAATGTACTTTTATCCGGTGAAAACAGAGAAGACGGGTATGCAGTTTATAAAATCAGGGAGAATGTGTTCCACGGAGGAACAAAACTGTCAGCGGCAGACGGATTTTTACAGTATGTAATGGAGCGTCTGTTATCCAGCAGTGCGCCGGAACAGGAAGACGAGGACGAGGAGTTAGACGAGAGCGGCGACAGCATGAAGCTGACGAGTATCCAGAGCATTTCGGACTTTTTAAACTGTGCCGGAAGAACCATGCCGGACAACATCAGACTGTGGGCGAGAAGAAATCTTGCGGTTGCCCGTTCGAGTGAAGTGTCAGCGGAGGAACGCCGCCATGCACAGCGCGCACTTTCCATTATGACAAATATTCAGTGGAAAAATAATTATTTTGAAGCAATCGACCCGGTGGAGGCACGCAGGATCTTAGATGAAGAACTGTATGGAATGGAAAAAGTAAAACAGCGTATCATGGAGACCATTATTCAGATCAACCGTACCCATACGCTGCCAGCTTATGGACTGTTGTTAGTAGGACCGGCAGGAACCGGAAAGTCACAGATCGCCTATGCGGTGGCAAGAATTTTAAAACTTCCATGGACGACACTCGACATGAGCTCTATCAATGATCCGGAGCAGTTGACCGGAAGCTCGCGTATCTATGGAAATGCAAAGCCGGGTATTATTATGGAAGCATTTTCCATGGCGGGAGAGTCAAATCTGGTATTTATTATCAACGAGCTTGACAAGGCAGCATCCGGAAAAGGAAACGGCAATCCGGCGGACGTACTTCTTACCTTATTAGATAATCTCGGATTTACAGACAACTATATGGAATGTATGATTCCGACCGGCGGCGTCTATCCGATTGCGACCGCCAATGTAAAAGAAGATATCAGTGCCCCGTTGATGTCGCGTTTTGCAGTGATCGATATCCCAGATTACACGCAGGAGGAAAAAAAGATTATTTTCTCCAAGTTTGCCTTGCCAAAGGTGTTAAAGAGAATTGGCTTACAGCAGGGCGAGATCGTGCTGACTGAGGAAGGGTTAGACGAACTGATCGAACAGTACCGCAATACCTCCGGAATCCGTGATCTTGAGCAGGCAGCGGAGCATCTTGCAGCAAATGCGTTGTATCAGATTGAGGTTGACCATGTAAAGCAGGTCGTATTTGATACAGAAATGGTAAAGAAATTATTTGCATAAAAAACAAAATATATGACAGGTGAAAAGACCACTTCATGAAATTTTTCGTGAGGTGGTCTTTTTCTGTCCGAATTAATGGACAGAAAATATGGATAATGGGAAGCAACAAGAGGGCAAAATGACGGAAAGTGAGGAGCATGGCAGATGAAAATGGAATATCAGATTATTGCGGTAGACTTTGACGGAACACTTTGTACGGACTGTTTCCCCAAAATCGGACAGCCGAATACAGCGTTGATTGAACTGCTGAAAGGATTGAGAAGGCAGGGACGCCAGATTATTTTGTGGACGTGCCGCTGTGGAAATCAGTTAGAGGAAGCAGTGGACTGGTGCAGAAAATGCGAGTTGGAATTTGATGCGGTAAATGAGAATCTGCCAGAGATTATCGAACGGTACGGATCAGACGGAAGAAAAATTTATGCGGATGTCTATATTGATGATAAAAGCTGTTTTCCATGGGAGGTAAAAAAGGATGAGAAAGTTAGATTATGAATTTATTTTTACATGCGGTATTGTTGCATTTATCGCAGCGCTTGGAATGGTAGCTGGCATTGTTGTGCTGGCTGGGGCAAAGATTTATGTTTACAACCTGCCTTTGATCGTGGGAAGCTTTCTGGCTATCGGAGGACTTTTGTGGGGATTATTGTTAGTTTTGAACAATGATAAGGTGGATAAAAGGACAAAACATCGTCTGGCATAGTACAGATTTACCAGATTAAGGTTGACGCTCTTTCGGGAATTACATATAATAAGCTTGATTTACTATGCCTTCTGGAACGATACAGAAGGTATCTGGAGGAAAAATGAGAAGAAACCTTAATATAAAACAGAGAAAATGGCGAAGTCTGATCTTTGCAACGATTTTTGGTGTGACAGCAGCGACTGCGGTCATTACGGTAAAACCGTTGGAAAGTTATGCGTATACGGAGACAGCGGGTGTTTTGAATGATGGACCGGTACAGATGCGGAAGGCTCCGGTAGATGGGGACAAGATCACATCTTTAGCTGCGGGTACAGCAGTCCGTGTGATTGATGAAGTGGATGGCTCCGATGGAATGAAATGGTACAAGGTACAGATTTCCTATAATGGAATGGCATCCACCGGATATATCCGGTCAGATTTTATCACACTGTCAACGGAAGATACCTCTGCTGGAAGTGCAATCACAGATAGCTCGGCACAGGGAGCGGCCGGAGTGGTCACGAACACCAATGGCAATGTTTACGTGAGAACCGGAGCAAGCACTGCGTATTCACCGGTGACCATGGTAAAAAGAGACCAGACGGTGAATGTGCTGGGACAGACAACTACGAATGGAACAATCTGGTATAATGTGACGTTTCATAAAGACGGAGTGGATTATGCCGGCTGGATCTGTGGAACATACCTTGCGGTAACAGGGCAGACTTCTGCGGATGGATCGCAGGGAGCTACTACAACAGTGACGGACGAAGAATATGTTGCATCGTTAAAATCAGCAGGATTTCCGGACAGTTATTGCAACTCACTTCTTGCATTGCACCAGAAGTATCCAAACTGGCAGTTCGTTCCGGTACAGACAGGACTGGACTGGAATACCGTCATTGCAAATGAGAGTGTTGTCGGAAGGAACCTTGTGCAGAGTTCTTCCAATGACGCGAGAAAGTCAACGGAGACAGGTGCTTATGACTGGGCGACTAACAAATGGTATGGTTATGACGGAGCAGGCTGGGTAAGTGCCTCCTCCAATTACATAGCATATTGCATGGACCCGAGAAATTACCTGAATGATACTTATATTTTTCAGTTTGAAACGTTAGAATATGCGCCATATCAAAATGTGACAGGAGTTGGAAATATTTTATCAGGCAGTTTCATGAGTGGAAGCTATAACGATACAGACGGGGCATCGCGAAGCTATGCAGACACTTTCATGGAAGTGGGACAGAGCTTGAGTGTCAGTCCTTATCATCTGGCTGCAAGATGTAAGCAGGAGCAGGGAACGAAAGGGACAAGTCCTCTGATTGCAGGAAATTACTCTGGCTATAATGGATATTACAATTACTTTAATATCGGAGCATATACGACATCGTCTGCGTCTGCTACGGTCAACGGATTGATTTATGCAAAAAACAATGGCTGGAATTCTATTTATAAATCAATTAATGGTGGAGCCGGTATCGTAGGAAATAATTATGTGAAAAAAGGACAGAACACCCTTTATTTCCAAAAATTTAATGTTGTGAACATGAACAGCATTTATACCCATCAGTACATGACAAATGTGCAGGCAGCAATGTCAGAAGGAAAAACAATGAGCACCGCTTATGCGGATAAATCACAGGGATTTATATTCCGTATTCCGGTGTACAGCAATATGCCAGAGTCAGCAGTGACATTTTCAGACAGCGGCAATCCGAATAACTGGCTTTCGTCTCTCAGCGTAACCGGATATGGACTGACACCGTCTTTCCAGGGAGCAGTAACCGATTATTCCGTGATCGTTGGAACAGAGGTAAGCTCGATCAATGTAGGGGCTTCGGCAGTTGCGCCGAAAGCAGGAGTTTCCGGAGCAGGAACTTATGCATTGAATTATGGAAATAATGCGATCAATGTAACTTGCGTGTCACAGAGCGGTTCGGCAAGAACCTACACGATCAATGTGGTAAGACAGCAGCCGGCAGCAGACAATACCCAGACACCGGAAAGTGGTGGAACAACAGTTGCGGACGGCGTATCCGTTTCTACCTCCTATAAACTGGGAGATACCGTGATCACAGGTATTGCACCGGGAACAGGGGCTTCTTCTGTACTTGCCAATATCTCAGCGGGAAGCGGCACGGTCAAAGTGCTGAAAGCAGATGGCACAGAAAATACCGGTGCAGTCGGAACAGGTAATAAAATTGCAGTATATGCAAATGGAACACTGGTGAAGCAGTATGACGTTGTCATTTACGGTGACATCAATGGAGATGGAAAAATCTCTGTGGTCGATCTGGTCATGATGCAGAAACAGATTCTTGGAACATCACAGCTTTCCGGTGCGTATGCAGCGGCTGCGGATATAAGTAAAGATGGAAAAGTTTCCGTAAAAGACCTTGTGCTTTTGCAGAAACACATTATAAATGCAGCACAGATTGAACAGTAACAGGGCTGTGTGGATAGAAAGAGTTATTTTAGTGAGAAAAAAACAATTTTCACGCATAAGAATGGAGAGTAAAATGAAAAAGAAATTAGGTGTGATCATTACACTGCTGACGTTATGCATCTGTCTTATGACACCGCAGATGCATGCACAGGCAGCTTCCGGAAAGACAACGATCGCTGTGTCATCCGGTTCAATCAATATCGGACAGACTGTGACCGTAACGGCAAAGGCACTAAGTGCATCCGGTGACAGTGCGTATGCCAATATGGTTTTGACGTATGATGCGGGTATTCTCGAATTTGTAAGCTGTACGGCAACCTACGGCGGCGGCGGTGGAAGTATTTCGGTAGCGAACGACAGCTTTAGTGTAACATTAAAAGCAATCAGTGCAGGAAAAGCTTCTATTTCACTTTCTGCTACGGATGGTGTTATTTACGGTACCGAAGAAGAATTGGATTCCATGGCTGGCAGCAGCACTTCTGTGACGGTCAAAAACGAAGCAGTAGGCAGCAGCACAGGAAGTAATAACAATACTGGAAGTAATACGAATACAGCGGCTTTATCCGCAGACAATTCGTTAAAAGCATTGACGATTTCGCCAGGAACTTTGTCACCTGCTTTTAAGGGAAGTACAACAAAGTATACGGCAACTGTGGATAATTCAGTGACAAGCATTGCCGTCAGTGCAACGCCTGTAAATGAAAAGGCAACTGTTGAATCGGTTACCGGAAACACGAATCTTGCCGTCGGGGCAAACGTTGTTAAGATTGTCGTAAAGGCAGAAAACGGAACAACAGCCACTTATAAAATTACAGTGACAAGACAGGCAGCAGGAAATGCAGGAACCACCGGAGGTGAGACAACAACCACAGGCGGTGAAAATGGAGACAGT
>OGCY01000458.1_pt1 | contig 11384 bp, 8 predicted proteins | sample 1570311 | NCBI WGS metagenome assembly OGCY01 (sample SAMEA2582165, study PRJEB24529) | metagenome | biome: Human gut stool | place: China | collected 2011
GAAGATATGATGAAAGTACGTAACCTTGGACGTAAATCTTTAGAAGAAGTTTTAGCGAAGTTAAAAGAGTTAGGACTTCAGTTGAACCAGGGTGAAGAGTAAAACCTGCGGTTTTACTCCGATAAAGCACAACGAAGTTGTGCACTTCTCTTTGAACTGCTAATGTTCAAAGGGTACCTTATGAAAAACGGGCAGAAATAGTAAGTCCAATGAGCATGCAGTATGTCCGTGTGAGGTGACAACACCCCACATTTTCATGAGTGGCAACTATATAAAAGGCATTCGGTAAGTAAGTCCAAAGAGCGTGGCCGGATGTACACCACAAATGGAGGAATTTAAAAATGGCAAAATATCGTAAATTAAGCAGAACATCAAGCCAGAGAAAAGCATTATTAAGAGGTCAGGTAACAGCATTATTAAACAATGGTAAAATCGTTACTACTGAAGCAAAAGCAAAAGAAGTACGTAAAATCGCTGAAGGTCTTATTGCAATGGCAGTAAGAGAAAAAGATAACTTCGAAGAAGTTACTGTAAAAGCTAAAGTTGCCCGCAAAGATGCTGAAGGCAAGAGAGTAAAAGAAGTAGTAGACGGTAAGAAAGTAACTGTTTATGATGAAGTAGAAAAGACAATCAAGAAAGATATGCCTTCCCGTCTTCACGCCAGAAGAGAAATGCTGAAAGTTCTTTACACTGTAACAGAAGTTCCAACAGCAGCTGCTGGAAAGAAGAAAAATACAAAAGAAGTTGATCTTATAGCAAAATTATTTGATGAGATCGCTCCTAAGTATGCAGATCGTAACGGTGGTTATACAAGAATCGTTAAGATCGGACAGCGTAAAGGTGACGGCGCTTTAGAAGTATTACTTGAGTTAGTTTAATTCATAGTATAGCTGTTTATAGCAGTTCAGATGATATAAAATCCCTGGAGTATGGAATATACTTTGGGGATTTTTTCGTGTATAATGAAAAAAACGACTGAAAGCAGAAGGAAGAATGCAGCAAATTTTAATTATAGAAGATGACAGAGCTTTGAATCAGGGCTTATGCAAAGCGTTAAAAACAGATAATAACAGCATGCAGGTGTGCAGCGGACTTTATGCATCAGCAACAGACAGGCAGATTGTCTCCTGTGAAAATTTAAAAGATGCGAAAGAACAGATGCTCTGTGGAATGCCATCCCTGATTCTGTTAGACATCAATCTGCCGGATGGAAGCGGATTGGATTTTTTACAGAGCGTAAAGAGGGATTGCCCACATTGCCCGGTTATTTTACTGACAGCAAATGATACCGACGGCGATATTGTAAATGGACTGGAGCTTGGAGCAGACGATTATATCACAAAACCATTTTCCTTGTCGGTACTGCGCGCAAGAGTGAATACACAGCTTCGAAAAGTGGCAGCAATGGGTGAAAAAGAAAAGGATAACGAACACGTTTACCGCAAAGAACCGTATGTGTTTGATTTTGACCGGATGAAATTCATGGTGGATGGTAAGGAGATCGAACTCAGTAAGACCGAGCAGAAGTTGTTGCGGATTCTTGTGGAAAATGCGGGCATGAATATGCGCAGAGAACTTTTACTGGACCGTGTCTGGAGCGATGGCGCAGAGTATGTGGATGAGAATGCACTATCGGTATCCATTAAGAGACTTCGGGATAAACTCGGAGCGGAGCATGCGATCAGGACAGTGTATGGAATTGGTTACAGGTGGGAGTGATATGTGGATATTCATAGTGTTTGTCTGCGTGACAGTTACTGCAATTATTATTTTTGTAAATTACAGACGCACAAAGAAAACAATGGATACAATAGAAGAAATGCTGAATGTGGCAGTCAAAGGAGAATTTACAGAGGGACAATTCGACGAGACACGCATGTCGGCTTTGGAGACAAAATTTGCCCATTACTTAAGTGCATCTGCTCTGTCCGCACAAAATGTAGAGGCAGAGAAAGACAAAATAAAAGCATTGATCGCAGACATTTCCCATCAGACAAAAACACCGATCGCAAATCTTCTCTTATATAGTGAGCTTTTACTTGAAGAGGAGCTTCCACAACAGATTGAAGGAAATGTGTCTGCAATCCATGAACAGACACAGAAATTAAAATTTCTGATCGAGTCGCTTGTGAAATTATCACGTCTGGAAAATGGAATTTTACAGCTTGTTCCTCGGATGGAAAAGCTACAGCCAATGTTAGAGCGTGCAGTATGGGAACTGAAACAGAAAGCAGAAGAAAAAGGATTACAGATAAGTTTACATAATACAGATATAGAAGCTTATTTTGATCCGAAGTGGACAGGAGAAGCAATCTGTAATGTGATTGATAATGCGATAAAATACACAGAGCATGGGGAAATATGCGTTTCCGCTATTTCTTATGAAATGTTTGTGAGAATTGATATTGCAGATACCGGATGTGGTATCCGGGAAGAGGAGTTGCCGAAGATTTTTATGAGGTTCTATCGATCAGAACTGGTAAAGGATGAAGAGGGCGTTGGAATCGGACTTTACCTGACCAGAAAAATTTTGCAGGAGCAGGGTGGATATATCAAAGTGACCTCCGTATATGGACAGGGAAGTAAGTTTTCCATTTATCTGCCTAAAAATAATTTTTAAAAAAATACATCAACTATACCGGAATCGCTGAAATATGTTTTAAAATAGTAAATGGAATTCTTTCAATACTGTAAGAATTTCATTTGCCGTGGAAAGAGTCTGGAAAGAATACTGTGTGATAATCTGTATGTAACAAAAAATGTTATATACAGATTTTTTTGCTTCGCAAAACAAAGGAGGATATATGGATATTTTAAAAGCATGCGGTTTAAGGAAAAGATACGGAAGCGGAGAGCCAGCTGTACATGCACTGGACGGTGTGAACCTTACGGTGGAGAAGGGCGAGTTTGTGGCAATTGTCGGCACAAGTGGAAGTGGAAAATCAACTCTTTTACATATGTTAGGCGGACTTGACCGACCGACAGAGGGAAAAGTGTTTGTGGATGGAAAAGACATTTTTGCATTGAAGGATGAGGAACTTACGATTTTCAGGAGAAGAAAGATCGGGTTTGTATTTCAGGCGTATAATCTGGTTCCGGTCTTGAATGTCTATGAAAATATCGTGCTGCCGATTGAATTGGACGGTGGAAAGATAGACCAGAAATTTATCGATAGCATTACAGAGACACTTGGATTGCAGCAGAGACTGGATGCACTTCCGGGACAGCTCTCCCGGCGGACAGCAGCAGAGGGTGGCAATCGCAAGGGCATTAGCGGCAGCACCGGCGATCATATTGGCGGATGAGCCGACCGGAAATCTGGATGGAAAGACCAGTCAGGATGTGTTAAGCCTTTTGAAAGTGCCCAGCCGGAAATTCGCACAGACTATTGTGATGATCACACACAATGAGGAGATCGCGCAGCTGGCAGACCGTATTATTCGAATTGAGGACGGACGTATTATAAAGTAAAAGACACTGACAGGTACAGGACAGATTCGAATAGGAAACGGAGAAAAATTATGAAAGTAAAAAATCAGAAATGCATACGCAGACTAAGTTATAAATCGCTATGGGCGACCAGAAAAAGAAATGTTATCGCAATCTTTGCGATTGCTCTTACCACGTTATTATTTACATCACTTTTCACAATTCTTATGTCGTTGAATGAGAGTTATGAAACTTACAATTTCAGACAGGCAGGCGGCTATGCGGACGGAACGTTCAAAGAACTGAGCGGGGAACAGGTGGAAAAAATATCAGCGCATCCGGGGATCAGGGAAGCCGGAGAACGCACCGTATGTGGATTTTGCACCACAGGTGTTTTTGGAAAAGTTCCGGCAGAAGTCAGTTACATGGACAAAAACTGTACAAAATGGAGCTATGCGACACCAACGACAGGAAGAGAACCGAAGCAGAGCAATGAGATCGCAATGGACACGGTCGCATTAAAGCTGCTCGGAGTGACACCGGAGCTTGGAGCAAAGGTGACGATAGAGTATCAGGCTGGAGATAAAACGAATGGGGGATTTCAGGAGACAGATACGTTTATCCTGACAGGATACTGGGAATATGATGATCTGATGCCGGTTCATTATATCAATGTATCAAAAGACTACGTGAAGTCAGTGGAAGAAAAGTGGATGGCATCAGGAGAGAAAGCTTTCCGGACAGACCTGAATGTCATGCTGCCTTCAAAATTAAATATCGAGGAACAGATGCAGAAAATCGACACAGACTTAGGATATGACTGGAATACGAGAGATCAGGAGAACAGTGCCCGTATCGGAGTCAACTGGGGGCTTACTGCTTCACAGTTAAATGCGGGGATGGATCCGGAACTTCTTGCTGCGATCGCAGCATTTCTGCTTCTAGTGATTTTTACCGGATATCTGATCATTTATAATATTTTTCAGATTTCAGTTACCGGAGATATCCGGTTTTACGGGTTGCTTAAGACAATCGGAACAACGCCGCGGCAATTAAAACGAATGATCCGACAGCAGGCATTCCTTTTATGTGTGGTTGGCATTCCGGCCGGACTTCTTCTGGGATATGGAATCGGGGCATGGCTGACACCTATTGTTTTAAAGGGCACAACAGTTGTGGGAACACATGTAACGATCAGCAGTTCCCCGGTTATTTTTGCTGGCTCTGCGATCTTTGCAGTGATCACTGTTTTCCTCTCCTGCACAAAGCCCGGAAAAATGGCAGCAAAAGTTTCTCCGGTGGAAGCAACAAAATATACAGAGTGTGTCAGTGTGAAGAAAAAGCGCCGCAGCTCGCATGGAGCAAAGGTTTATCAGATGGCATTTGCCAATCTGGGAAGAAACAAAAAGAAAACAGTTCTTGTTGTGATATCCCTGGCACTTTCGGTGACACTTTTGAATGTACTCTGTTCTTTTGTGGGTGGCTTTGATACGGAAAAATATATTTCACAACGAACCTGCGCCGATTTTATCGTGAGCAGCACAGATTATTTCCGCTACAATGATGCAGATGAATATATTTCAGAAGAAACTATTGCAGAAATTCAGGAAAATACGAGTGAGACGGTCAGCGGCAGCGGCTATACGACAGATATGACCACAATGGTATGGATGGATACAGAGCAATATAAGAAAATGGCAGTCCCGTATCTTGGCGAAGAAAAGCTGGAAGAAGAACTGAAGTATTATGAAAAAAGGGGCAGTGAAATAAAGACTCCAACAATACTGGAAGGTCTGGATGAGGCACTCTTTGAAAAAGTGACGGTACTGGATGGAGAACTGGAGCCTTTGTTTGATGAGAATACACATGCAATTGCGATCGGTGTCCAGACAGATGATTATGGCAATGTGGAAAATATAGAACGTTATCCCCAAATAGGGGATACGCTCACCATGGTTTACCAGAATATGTATTGGATTGACACCAGGACAGGTAAACCTGCTGATCCTGCGACAACGCCGGAAGAGTATATGGAGATCCGTGAGGAAGAACCAAGGGAAGTGGATTATACTGTGTGTGCACTTGTGGAAGTTCCATATGCCATGACATTCCGCTATAGCGGATTAGGATATGACACAATACTTCCGGCAGAACGGATGAAGGAGGACTGCGGTGCAGAGCTGATCCGGAAATTCTATCTGTTTGATACTCCGGATATAGAAGCGGAAAATGCAGCGGAGCGTTATCTTGCGGAACTTACGGCAGGAGATACTTCTGTTCTGATGTATGAGAGCAAAGCTTTTATCCGAAGTGAATTTGAACAGTTTCAGAAAATGTTTTTCCTTCTGGGAGGTGTCTTGTGTGCGATCATCGGGCTGGTCGGTATTTTAAATTTCTTCAATGCGATCATGACCGGAATCCTTGCAAGAACAAGAGAGTTTGCAGTGCTTCAGTCGGTTGGAATGACAAACCGCCAGTTAAAGCAGATGCTTGTGCAGGAAGGGCTGTTTTATACTGCCGGTTCTGTGTTGGTGGCGTTTCTTCTGTCTTTGGTCTGCGGGCCATTATCAGGAGACATGATGGAGAAGATGTTCTGGTTTTGCACTTATCATTTCACCATCCTTCCGGTTATTGCGATGCTCCCGGTGTTTGCAGTGCTCGGCTGCCTGATCCCAGCAGTGCTGTATCAGGCAGGAAGCAGACAGAGTATTGTGGAACGGCTGCGGGAGGCAGAGTAAAGAAAATGGAAATTTTGGAAGATATTGGCATTAGATATGCTGGTATCTTCTTTTTTTATATAAAAGAAATTATTGCTAAAAAGTATAAAAAGGTATAAAATAAACACAAAAGTATAAAAATCTATAAAAAAGTATAAAATAATAGAAAAAGTATAAAAAACTATAAAATGTTACAAAAAGTATAAAGAACTATAAACGGCAAAAAATATTGTGAGGTGACTTATGCAGAATCCATTTACAACAACATTTAGCAAAACTCCGGAATATACCTATATACACACAGAAAAAACAGAAGAGATATTAGAAAATTTTGTATATGAAAATCCATCAGAGTCAGTATATAAGATAACAGGCGTCAGAGGATCCGGGAAAACAGTGATACTTGCGAAGGTGGAAGAAGAATTGAAGAATAATGAAAACAGGTATATAAACTGGCTTGTTTTTGATGTGAATCCAACAAGGGATATCCTCGAACAGATAGCGGCAATGTTAGTCAAAGCCGGTTTCGGTTCAGAAGAGAAAAAAACAACTGGAATCAATATTTCAGCAACCGTGCTGGGATCTGGCGGTGGAATAGGATATACAGCGGACAAGAGTAATCATTTCTTTGACATTGGTGTAGAGGTTGAAGAAATGATACAGAATGTCCAGAAGAAGGGAAAAAAGATATTAATAGGTATTGATGAAGTTTCAAAATCAGAAGAAATGGTAAAGTTTGCATCAGAATATGGAAGATGGCTTCGTGCGGGTTATCCGGTTTATTTTGTATGCACTGGTTTATATGAAAATATTCAGGAACTTTACAATGTCAAAAACCTTACCTTTTTCAGAAGAGCGACGACAGTGAAGACAGAACCTCTGAATATGATAAGAATGACGGAGATGTACAGGAGCAAATTAAACATTGATGTCAGTCAGGCAAGAGAGCTGGCGAAGATTACAAAGGGATATGCCTATGCTTTTCAGGAATTAGGAGTGCTGTGTTTTAAGAAAAAAGAGAATGAGACACTGGAAGATATCCTTTCAAAGTTAAAGTCAGAATTATTCGCATATTCCTATGAAAAAATATGGGAAGAGATGACGGAAATGGATCGATTTCTGGCTGGATTGTTGACAGAAAAGGAAGAATATAAGCGTGATGAAATACTGAAGCTTATGGGTGAAAAGGCAGGCAGTTATTCCATGTACAGGGATCGTCTGATAAAAAGAGGAATATTGAATAGCAGGCAGGGCTATATCTCACTTGCGCTTCCATATTTTGCAGAATATATAAAGGAGTACTGCTAAAATAAGAACAGTTACAATTTTATTTTAGAAGAAATAACATATAACGAAAAGAGTTCCACTCTGATGTAGAAAACAAACATCAGGTGGAACTCTTTTTGTGTATTTAACAGAAACGTATTCCTGCTAAATCATATCATACAAAATGATGATCCATCATGATATAGCTGAAAATCTGAAATAGAATTAGCAACCAAATTTAAAATATTTGCAGATCAGATTAAATAATTCAGCGCAATTAGTTGTAAAACACATAGTGACGACCTCCTTATTTTTATTTTGTGACAGCATATGAAATCGCTATCGGTTGTCCTTCAGACAGTTCCAAACCGGTGTTCAATTTCGTGAAGAAATTGGGAACTTATGCTTAAATGTTACAAACATATTTCTTAAGGACAAAAGTATTGTAACAAGTATGTAATAAATAGACAATAGGAGGCGGCTGGTAATGCTTCCAATGGCTGGAAAATACATTGAATTATAGGATAATTTCCTATATAATAGGCACGAGGGTACTTTTTCTGAAGGTCGTATATTGCAGGAATATGCGACAGCAGAATCGTTTAGCGGAACATTCATTGCAAATGAATGAAAGAGAGGAAACTAATTGGGAAAAGTAGATTCCGCAGCGAAAGAGTATTTTTCAGATAATAATAAATTTGCAGATTTATGCAATGGAATATTATTTGAAGGAGAACAGGTGATAACACCTGAAGCATTAGAAGAAAGAGATTCGACAGAAGTTTTATCTGTATTTGGAATTGATCCAGAACAGATGCATCTGCAAAAATGGAGAGATTTACTAAAAAATGCCGTCGTAAAAACAACACAGAACATCTGTATAGTTTTATTCGGCATAGAGGCGCAGGCAAATGTTCATTATGCGATGCCAGTCAAAAATATGCTGTATGATGGGATTAATTATGGAAATCAGGTGAATCAGGCAGCAAAAAGACATCGCAGAAAGCAGGACACGTCCGGGGATGAATTTTTGTCCGGATTTACGATTGAAGATAAACTTACTCCGGTAGTTACAATCACCCTATATCTTGGTGACAGGGAGTGGAACGCGCCAAGAAATTTAAAAGATATGTTTCCAACATTCGAAAGGTTATTACCATTTATTTCAGATTACAGGGCAAATGTGATTATTCCGGGAGAAATGGAAGATTTTGACAGGTTCAAAACGGATCTTAAACAAGTACTGGAAGTATTAAGTGCATCGGGAAACAAAGACAGAATGAAGGAAATCCTTGATAAAGACCAGCAATTTAAAAACTTAACATATGAAACAGTGAAAACCATTAACGATTTTGCAGGAACAGATATACCATTAAATCAGAAAGGAAGTGTGATAGATATGTGTAAGGCATGGAAGGATCAGTTTGATTCTGGAATTGAGCAGGGAATGGAGCAAGGGCTTGCAAAAGGCATTGTTGAAACCAGCATGGAATTTCATCTTTCAGAAGAAGATATTCTGGCAAAGCTGCAGGAAAAACTCAATATTACCCTGCAGAAAGCAAGGGAATATTTTGTAATGTTTGGAAAACAGCCAATCCATTAAAGAAGCAATAAACTAAATTATTTAAAAGGTGTCGGATAGAGAGAAACTGCCCTCATATAGGACAACGAGATATAAAAGTCCTATATGGGGGTATTTTCATGTAAAAAACTACGTTGCGATTAAGGATAGCGCTCAAAACTTCATCAAATCTTAATGTTTTACCTCATTGGAAGTTCATAAAGAATCCTTTACAATAAGTACATGATCATAAAAGAAATGATTCAGTTACGCACTGAAAACATTCGAATCCGGAGGAGAAGAAAATGTACCATATATTAGTATGCGATGACGAGAAGGATATTGTGTCTGCATTGAAGATATACCTGATGGCGGACGGTTATCAGGTTTTTGAGGCTTATAACGGCAGGGAGGCACTGGAAATTTTGAAAAATGAGGACATTCATCTCGTTTTAATGGATATCATGATGCCGGAGATGGATGGAATCACGGCAATGATGAAAATCCGTGAAGTCAGCAATGTTCCGGTTATTTTGCTTACCGCCAAAAGCGAGGACACCGATAAAGTGCTCGGGCTTACCGTTGGTGCAGATGACTATGTGACGAAACCGTTTAATACGGTGGAACTGCAGGCACGTGTGAAATCCCAGCTCAGACGTTACATGAAGCTTGGAGGCGGCACAGTCCGACCGGATACGATTGTGATCGGTGGAATCGAACTGAATGATGTCACGAAGGAAGTGACGCTTGACGGTGATAAAGTTCAGCTTACAAGGACAGAGTATGATATTTTAAAATTACTCATGCAGCATCCGGGACAGGTTTTTTCGCCAAATGAAATCTATGAGAAAGTGTGGAATGATAATCCTTTTCGGAATGAGAATACGGTAGCGGTACATATCAGACACCTGAGGGAAAAAGTGGAGTATAATCCAGCGGAACCAAGACACTTAAAAGTTGTCTGGGGGAGAGGCTATAAAATGGAAGTGTAAGTGAGAAAGGACAGTCGATATGAAACAGTTGAAACAATCGCCCGTGGCAAAAATCATTGCGTGGATTTTGATCACAGTATCAGCACTGATGCTGTTGGCAGGCACAGCCGGGGCATATGCCATCAGTGAACTTGGGTTTTATACAAGAAGTGTAGAAGACATCCGGGAGGAGCAGTTTGAACGGATCGCCGGAAAGTACTCTGCGAGAGTGCTGCTGAATCTGAATAACACGGAAAATGAAACCTATTTTAAGGATACCAACTTCCGGTATGGAGTTGTGGAAGCGTCCAATTACGAGGAATTGGAAAAACTGGATCTGAATCAGCAGAGCACCTATGTGCAGTCGAATTTTGATGAGAAAGTAAGTCTCGACAATCTTCATCTTTTTCAGTGTAATATGAATGCTGACACATCGATTTATGTGGATAACTCTGTGCTTGGCGGGTATTACATTGCGTACAGTACCAGAGAGTACAGAAATAAATATATCAATGAATATGTGTATGATACAGATAGCGGTATTTTTTATTATCAGGTGTCAGATGTGTCAGCTGCACAGATTTCAGAAGAAGGAGAAACTGCAGCTGAAATATGGTATTTCCCGGTGTCAGAAGTGAAAGTGACACTGGTGGATGACAGTACCGGAGAGACGACAGACTATGCGTATGTATACAATACGGCAGATAAAGAGTATGAGGCACTGCAGCAGGGGATGTCAGAAGGTGACGGTCAGGCAGCACTTTGTATTACCATTCAGAATGCAAAGGGTGCAGATGAAAATGATCTGCGCAATGTAAAAAATATTCTGGAAAATGCACCGTTGACGTTTTGGAAGCTGACTGCGACCACCTATTCTTATGGAACATCAGACTGGACGGCAGAGATGCGTTATCCATATACGCAGGAACAGCAGACAGAGCAGGTCACAGTGTCAGAGACAGTCGTGAGTGCACCGACAACGGTTACATCGCAGCCGGTAGAGCTTTCCTATGTCGGAGGGCTGCCGGATGATATGATAAAAAACCGTACCGATTATGATTCCACCGAGGCAGATTTCCTTTCCACTGTTCAGGGCAGTGATGCAGGAACCGATTACTATGTATTATCTGTGATTCCGGATGCGGATAGTCTTGCAAAAAAAGAGGGTGTCGGAGTCTGGGGCAGCGATTATTTTGTCCAGATTAATGAGATTGTGAATCTGGCGGATCATATGAAATACAGTGTATATGTGATCCTCGCACTCAGCCTGACGGTGTTTGTGGCAAGCTTTGTCTATCTGGTAAGTGCAGCAGGACATAAAAAAGATCAAAAACAGGTGCAGGGAGGTTTTCTTTGCAAAGTACCGGCCGATCTGCTTACTGTCATATTTTTAGCAGCAGAATCAAGTCTGGCAGTGGGCATTTCACTGCTTGGCAATGC
>OGCY01000459.1_pt1 | contig 11339 bp, 11 predicted proteins | sample 1570311 | NCBI WGS metagenome assembly OGCY01 (sample SAMEA2582165, study PRJEB24529) | metagenome | biome: Human gut stool | place: China | collected 2011
GCATTTGCCCTTTTCATTGGAGTGCTTATCCGGAATGGCATTTTTTCGCTGGTTTTTGGAACCATACTTGCAGCAGGGGGAGTATTTGCCATGCGAAAAAGTCTGATGACATCCGGCGGAGTAAATGGATTTTTACAGTACCTTCCATTTTCATTGACAGATGGGGTTGCGGCAGGTTTGGGAAAAGTATATCAGAAAACTTTTTCATTTCAGGACGACTCAGCTGGTCTGGTGTCTTTTGTATCGTCCAATACGATGGTGGTGAAAACGGCCTTTTCCGGAATCGTGTTTTGTATCCTGCTGATTTTGTGGTCTACGGCTTTCTTCTGGCTTGCGGCTGCCATTTTCCGAAAAAAGGATGTGCTTTAAAATGAAAAAGTTATTTTTATTTCAAATAAAAAATACGCGGCGATTCCTGTTTACAATTGCCGCTGTATCATTTCTGGTTTGTGTCGGCTGGTTTTGTTTCCTTGGAATCAGACACTCTTCCACGGATTATACCAGAAAGATTTGCGAGGAATATCAGAGGAAAGAAGCACTGCTATCCAGTGAAGTGCAGGCTTATTTTGAAAATAATCAGGGATTGGACGAAACTTCGAGAGAGAAATTAAAAGAAAAAATGGAAGAACAGTCGGAGTTATTGTCAAAAATGACAGATGCAAGAAAGAGTGGGGACTGGAGACAGGAACTTTCGCTTGCCATAAAACAGGGCGAAGGGGAACTCTGGCTGGTAGAAAATATCAGAATTACAGCTAACGTTCCAAAAATAAATGACAGTATCAAATTATATCAGTACCTCCTCGATTATGACATGGAACCAAAAACACCGTCTAATGCCTGCGATGGCTGGAATGTACTCGTGATGTATGCAAAACAGTTTCTACCGTTTTTAATTCCGGTGCTGGCAATGCTGTTTGGAGCATTTGGGTTTATCACAGAGCGTTTGCATGGAGGAATAAAGCTTCTGTTGCAGACCCCGTTTTCCCGTACAGAAATGATTCTTTGTAAAATGGGTGCGGCATTGTTTATGGCGGTTCTCTCTGTGACAATCACAACGGTTGGCGTCTTTGCAATCTGTAGTGCACTGTTTGGCGTTGGAAACCGGTATTACCCAATATTGTGTGACAATGGAAGCATTATTGCGACAGAGAGTTTCCTGTTGCAGATACTTCTGTTAGCAGTGTGTGGCGTCCTGTTTTTTACGGCATTTGGGATGTTATTGGCGGTGCTGATTAAGAATGAATCGATTCTGGCAATCTGTGCCGTTGCCTTACCGTTACTTTCTTTTGCAGTGCAGAGCCAGATGGAAAACGGTGCTGCAATGATACCGTTAATGTCCGTCAATTTATCAGCGGTCATTTTAAAAGGGGCGGCTCCGGTCGGCGCACTCTGCGCAGCCTGGCTTGGTTTTTCCATGCTGTGTGCAGTTTTGGCATGCCTTTTCTTCAGAAAAAAGGATTTATTATAATACCAGAGGGGGACTCGCATGTTTTGGAGGACAACGATATCACAGACAGGATATCTGTTAAGAAAAAAGAATGCAGTCATTGTTTTTTACATACTGCTTGCCATGGTACTTTTTAATTTTATAAGCAATGTTGTGGCATTTCAGGGGAGAGATGTCCTAAATATGTATCAGCCGATGAAACTGCTTCTGTTAAGTTATAACCGCACAAACTATAATGCGGACATGACAATATTGCTCATACAGTTATATCCGCTTCTGGTGGTATATCCGGCTGGGTTTGCATTGGCAAAGGAATATCAGACGGGAGAAAATGTATACATGACTGCCCGTCTTGGCAGAAAAAATTACATATACAGTAAAATAATCGCCGCCTTTTTTACGACAACAATCGTTTTTAGTATTCCATTTTTGATAGAAATATTGCTTAACTGTGTTGCATTTCCGTTGGAAGCAACCGGAGACCTTTCAAATTGGGGTTATTATGAAAAAGCATTTACAGAGGCAGTGCGTAATTATATGTTCAGCGATTTTTATCTGCGGGCACCCTATCTCTATGCTATTGTGGGAACACTGATGTTTGCTGTCCTGTCAGGAATATTAGGGGCATTTACCGTAGCAGTTTCTTCTGTCGTCAGAGTAAAATACAATGTTTTTCTGTTTTTGCCAGTCTTTCTGCTGTTGAATTTAAGCGCGATGCTTTCCCCAAGTGAAGGTGCAAGTTTTCGTTGGTATGATATGCTCCTTATTTTTAATGAGCGGGAAAAGAATATCGTTGTCTTTGTAACAGGACTTCTGGCAATCCTCATTTTTTCTGTGGCAGCAACGCTTATAAGCAGCAGAAAGGACTGCCTATGAGAAAATATCAAAATCGCAGCATTCTTCTGATTGCTGTCTTTGGAGCATTTTTTTTAAGAATCATGTATGTGAATCCCTACAGCGGAACAATCACGCTTTCCGAACTTATCTTACAACTTGGCGGTTCAAGAGGGGAATTTGCACTTTCCTTTTCAATGACAGAACTGCTTTCTTTTGCAATGCGGCTTATGCCCTTCTTTGTATTGGAATGTTATATGGGAATAGCGGTGTATCGTCATTTTTGTACGGCAAGTATCTATGTATTTTCAAGATATCCGAATCGAAGAAAATGGTATTGGAGAGAAATGATTTCTGTTGGCGGAGAAATCATGATATTTCAAGGAGTGCTATTGTTTATTACAATTCTGATCAGTATGGCAAGATATCAGGTAGTTGTGGATAAAGAGGGCATAATCCTTGCTGTTTATTATTATATCATTTATGCAGTGTGGGTTTATAAAATAACGGTTATCATCAATCTGGCAGCGCTGTGGCTTGGAAGCAGTACCGCTTATGCTGTTGTATTGGGAGTTCAGATGATTGAAATTACACTTTTAAGCGTAACAGATTTATGGCATGGGTACGGAATGTTAAAATATAATCCGATATCCCGTCTTGTGTTAGGCTGGCAGGGCAGCAGGATAGAGAGCCTTAACCATGTACTTTTGCAGCCCTACGATGGACTGGACCTAAATGAGTCTTTGTTATTTGAGGTGATTACCTGCGGAATCCTTCTGGCAGTTGGTTCTGTCATTGTAAGAAAACATAATTTATTAATTTCTGATTCTGAGACGGGGGTATAGTGCTATGGAACTGATTGTAGATAAAATTGGAAAAAAGATTCACGGGAAAACAATCCTTGAGGACATTTCACTCCGGTTATCTGGTGGAAACATTTATGGGTTTGCAGGAAGAAACGGTTCCGGGAAAACAATGTTGTTTCGTGCGCTTTCGGGACTTATGACTGTGGATAGTGGAACGATTATGTGGGAGGGAAAAGAGCTGCATAAGGATTTTTCTGTGATTCCGAATCTTGGAATTGTGCTTGAAAATGCGGGACTTTATCCGGATTTGACCGGAATGGAGAACCTTACGTATCTGGCAAATCTGACTAAGAAAATCGGAAAAGAAGAAATAGAAAAGGCTCTGGTACGTGTTGGATTAGAGCCGGATGACAAACGTACCTACCGGAAATATTCTCTTGGAATGAAACAGCGTCTTGCAATTGCGCAGGCAATTATGGAAAAACCGGATGTTATCATGTTAGATGAACCTACAAATGCCTTAGATGAAGCGGGAGTGGAAGAAATCAGAAACATTATTTTCCAGGAAAAACAAAGAGGTGCGTTAATTTTACTGGCAAGCCATAACAAAGAAGATATCAGGCTGTTATCTGACAAAGTTTACCGGATTGAAAACGGACATATCGGGAAGCAGGGGGAGGACGCATGAAAAGACGGATACGATTGACAGTTACAGTCGTTGTGATTCTTGTTGCAGCAATCTTTGGAGGAATCAAAAAGAAAAGTTATACAAATATTGTGGCGGGAGATTATTTCAGTACGGTACAGGTGGCAGAACTTCCGGGAGAAATGGCGGCTGGCACCTGTGAAGAACTTGAAAATCAATTGCCAGAGGTTCCTGTGATACTGCGGGTTACAGCAATTGATGAAATCGAGCATTTTTTTGGAGGGAGCCGTCAGAAAGTATCTGTCAATGAAGTATATCGGGGAGAAAAAATGAATGTCGGAGAGGAACTATATCTCTATTCGGCTCACTGGAGATTAAATGCGACAGAGGACCCTGCTGTATTAGGACGCGGTTTTGTGAACATTATGGATACAGGGGTGGAATATCTGGTATTTTTAACAGGACAGGTGGAAGATTTATACGGGAACACGCCGGTCTGTCAATTGTATGATGACGCATTGATAGCGCCGGTATTTTGCTACGAGAGCAGAAAGAATGAGATAATTCCGACCAATGGAGAAACGACATATGTCTCATATGAAAAAGTGAAAAACAATGAGTTTTTTGGGGAAGATGAGACGGCGGTCGAGGCATTTGAGCAGTTAAAAGAAAAGATGCTGGCAAAATATCCGCAAAAATAAAGGAGGTACCATATGAACACATACAAAAAATTTATAGAACTCTTTTTAAAGAAAGACAGGAAGCACTGCATATTAAGTGTACTCCTGGTCTTTCTTCTGGCATTTATTCAGGGATTTATAACCCTCTCCATCCGGGTGGTATTAGATAAAATACCGGGAGAGACGGAGATGGTAAAGACACTGATATTTTATATCGTTGTGTATACACTGGCGTATTTTGGATACAATCTCATCAGTATCGCATGGTATATGTGTCTGGATATGCTCGGCGGAAATATCATCGAATCCATGAGAGAAAACTTAATCCGTTCCATAAAAACCGCGGATTATGAAAAACTGCTGGCGATTGGCAGGGATAAATTAAAAAACATTCTCTACATGGATACGTTAAATGTATTTTCTTCGATAGCACTGCAAAGTATCCAGGCATTTGCGGATTTCATCATAATGCTTGTATTTTTGGGCATTGCGGTTGTATCAAATTACAAGCTGGGCATTGCACTTGCAAGTGGAGCCGGAATCGGTTATCTGATATCTTACTTGTCACGGAAACAGATTATCCGGTCATCAAGAGAAGTAAATGCAGCAATGAAAAGTGACAATCAGGTCTTGAACGAGTACATAGATGCAATCGAAATCGATAAACAGAACGATGTCGGAGATTATTTTGCCGACAGATGTAAAAACAGCCTGTGGAAATTTATCAATACATCCGTCCGTGTGGATAAAAAGCAGATTTTTCTGAGAAATCTCATCAATCATTTTCACCAGATATTTTCCATCGGAGTTACAATCTATCTGATGATGGCATCGGAGAATACCACCGGTCAAATCGTTTTCTTTATGATGGTTGCAGATATCATCATAGAAAAAAGTATCTCATTTGAAAATTCGATTTATGCAATCAATAGAACCCTTCCGTCATTTGAAAACATAGAGATGATAAATGCGCTTGAAAAGCCGGATGAGGGCATGGAAGTGTCTAAGATTCAGAAAATCGAGTTGAAAAATCTTTCATTCTGGTATGAAAATGCAGAAAACAGTCTTATAAAAAATTTAAATGCAGAGTTTCAAGCCGGGGATATTGTGAGAGTGGCTGGAAAAAATGGCAGCGGAAAATCAACCATATTAAAGCTGCTGTCAGGATTATTAACCGCCAAAGAGGGTGAAATCAGATACAACGGGGTAGATATCAGGAATATATCAGGAAGCAGTCTGAGAAAAGAGATTCTTACGGTAGCGCAGGATGAAGTGATGTTAAATGAACCGTTGGAAGATTATTTGAGAATTATCCGGAGTGGAACGTTTCACAAAGAAGAGAACCAGAAACTTTTAAAAGAGCTTGATGTGGATATCCATACGGATTGTATCACAGACAGTGGAAAAAACCTTTCAAACGGGCAGAGAAAGAAACTGTTAATGATAAAGCTGTTACTGTACTGTAAAGAAGCCTCCGTAATCCTGATAGATGAGATAGACGCAGGGCTTGACATAAAAACAAGAGAAAAATGGAACATCATCGAGAAAGAAATCATAAAACAGAACCCAGAGTGTATTCTGTTTAAAATATCTCATGATGCGGTAGATGATTTGAACTTCTATACACGTACCCTTGAACTGTAAAAACAGGCATGATTACTCCATAGGAAATACCGTGTTATATGAAACCCGTGTTTCCTATAGAGTAAAAACCGTCTGTTTTAGTTCCTTCGCATCCTTCTAAGAATCACATTTCCCAGAAACGCAAATACGACAAACAGCACACCGAGGAACAGAAACATCCCGTTCCCCTGCTCACTGCTGACGTAAGCAGACACCAGAAGAAACGCCACTTCTAAAAGATTATTCCCCATACTCATGACTGAAAGCAGGGAAGCCCTGCTCTCCTCTTTTCCGATGGAATCGATATATTCATTTTCCAGTTTAAACAAAATCATGCTCATAATCTCTAAGAGAAACGGCAGCAGAATCATGAAACCGACGGCAGGCAGGCTGTTTACCGCAGACAGGAAAAAGAAAAAGCCGGCGGCAATGAGCGAAAACACAAAATAAAGCACATGGTCGCGTTTTTGTTCCAGATGTTTCAGCACGGAAGGAACGAGAAGATTCAGTGCCGAGTAACCAAGAATAATCGGTGTCATCCATTCGGATGCAATGCCCGCCCACTCTAATTTCTCCACATAGAGGAAATTTACGACAAGGCTCGCAAGGCATAACGCAGAGTCTAAAAGCAAAAGCCCGAACAAAGCTGGTGTGATACCGCTTAAAAACCCGGTTCCTTTTTGGGGTAAAGGGGAATCCGCTGCGGCAGCAGGAGAAACCTCCGGCATACAGACAGCCGCCACAATGGAGACAAGAGTGACAAGCCCGGTTGCAATCACAAGACCGTTTAAACCGACCAGGCGGTACAGTCCGGCATAGGCAACCGTGCTGATGATAAAGCCCGCAGTGCCGTAAGCGCCTGCCTTGGCATTTTCCCGGACAAAGGAATTGCTATCGGAATCATTTTTGCATAATTCATAGAGATATGCCTCTCCGGTGCCGGAGATAAAGCAGCAGGAGAGTGCCTCCAAAACCGCCTCAAGGACGAAGAAGCCAATATTTCCCGCAATCAGGAAAATAGCGCGGGCGCACAACAGCAGAATCTGGGAAACAAGAATCCCTTTTTTGTGTCCGATGTGGTCGGAAAACATTCCGGTGGGAATTTCAAAGACAAAAATAGCAACAGACAATAATGCCTGCAATAAGAAAAATTGTGACAAAGTAACACCTCTGCTTGTGCGCAACAACAGAGAGACCGGGGCAAAAAACACCAGTCCGTTGCAAAAACAGAGAATCTTATATGGAATTGTTCGTTTCATTTTAAACTTAACCTTTCGTAATGTAATTTATGCGTACCAAAAAACACCTGCGGCTGCAGGCTTTCCATGAAAATCTGTCTGAAATTCATACTATTAATGTGCTACGTGCATAAATCCATTCCTCCGGGTAAAAATTCTGAATCTATCTTACGCCCATCCGGACAGCAGTGTCAACCAAAAGTGCTCTTGTCTAAGAAAAATGCGTGTGGTACTATTATAAACAAAGAAAAACAGCGGTGCAGGCACAGGTCTGTACGCAGAAAAGAGGGGTTTTATGCCGCAGAATTTTTATGAGCTGGTATGGATTTTTATCATTTACGCATTCATCGGCTGGTGTACGGAAGTGTCCTACGCCGCTGTGGACCGCGGAATATTTGTCAACCGCGGATTCTTAAACGGACCCTACTGTCCGATTTACGGCTGCGGGGTGGTGATTGTTGTCGCCGTATTGACACCGTTAAAGGACAATCTGCTGATTTTGTTTGCCGGGTCTTTTCTTTTAACATCACTGCTCGAGTACATAACAGGATTTATCCTGGAAAAAGTATTTCATAACAAGTGGTGGGACTACAGTGATAAGCCATTTAATATTAAAGGCTATGTCTGTCTGAAATTCTCAATCTACTGGGGACTTGCCTGCACCTTTATCATGGACGTTATCCACCCGATTATCTATAAAGGAATCACATTAATACCACACACCTTCGGGGTGATTGTACTTAGCCTGTTAATGGCAGTATTTGCAGCAGACTGCGCAATTACCGTATCCACCATCTTAAAGTTCAACCGCCGATTAAAGCTGATGGATGAAGTTGCGGCACAGATTCATAAACTATCCGATGAAATTGGAGAAAACATTTTTGAAAATGTGACAGGCGTTGTGGAAAAGTCCGAAGAATTCCAGGAGAACCATGCAGAATTGATTGAGAAGATTGCAGACACCGGAGAGGAAATTAAGGGGCGTGCCGAGGCAAAGAAGCGCGGGCGTGCTGTTTATCTGGAAGAGAAGAAGCGTGAGTATGCAGAGCTTACCGAGAAATATCAGCAGCTTATGCGTGAAAAGGGCTTTGGCTTCAAGCGTCTGGTAAAGGCATTCCCGGATATGACATCCCGCACAGCGAATGAGACATTACAGAAATACAAAAACTATTTTAATAAAAAGAAAACAGATGAAAAGGAATAAAAGACATGATACGTACAGTAGATACCGATTTGATTATTAAAAATGTAAAAGAAATGTGTATTGAAGCGAACCATTACCTTTCCGGTGATATGGATGCGGCAATGAAGCAGGCGGCAGAGACGGAAAAATCACCGCTTGGAAAGAAGATCTTAGGACAGCTTCAGGAAAACTTAAAGATAGCAGATGAGGAAATGATACCAATCTGTCAGGATACCGGAATGGCGGTGTTGTTTTTAGAAGTGGGACAGGACGTTCATTTTGAAGGGATGGCGATTGAGGATGCCATTAACGAGGGTGTCCGTCAGGGATATACCGAAGGATATCTGCGCAAATCTGTTGTAAAAGACCCGTTAATCCGGGAAAATACCAAAGACAACACTCCGGCGGTCATTCATTATTCCATCGTTCCGGGGGATAAAGTGAAAATCATCATGGCACCGAAGGGCTTTGGAAGCGAGAATATGAGCCGTGTCTTCATGTTAAAGCCGGCAGATGGAATCGAGGGCGTCAAAAATGCCATTTTAACAGCAGTCAAGGATGCGGGACCAAATGCCTGTCCACCGATGGTTGTAGGTGTCGGAATCGGCGGAACCTTTGAAAAATGTGCACTTTTGGCCAAAAAGGCTCTCACAAGACCGGTGGATACCCATTCAGAGATTCCGTATGTGAAAGACCTGGAAGAAGAAATGTTACAGAAAATCAACGGGCTTGGAATCGGACCGGGCGGGCTTGGCGGAACGACCACAGCGCTTGCCGTCAACATCAACACCTATCCGACGCACATTGCAGGGCTTCCTGTGGCAGTCAATATCTGTTGTCATGTCAACCGTCATGTGGTACGGGAACTGTAGAAACATATTTTTATAGAAGAAAAAGAATCGTGAATCGGAGAAGATAGCATGGATAAGCATATAACAACACCCATCACAGCAGAAACAACAAAAGATTTAAAGTCCGGCGATTATGTATACATTACCGGAACCATTTACGTGGCAAGAGATGCCGCACATAAGAGAATGATAGAGGCATTGGAGCGGGGAGAAGACCTTCCAATCGACATCAAAGACAGTACGATTTATTATATGGGACCGTCTCCGGCGAGAGAGGGACGCCCTATCGGATCTGCCGGACCGACAACGGCAACCCGTATGGACCGTTATGCCCCGACCCTGTTAGATTTAGGGGAAAAGGCGATGATTGGAAAAGGAAAACGTTCCAAGGAAGTGTTAGAAGCCATTGTGCGCAATCATGCGGTTTATTTTGCAGCCGTCGGCGGAGCAGGCGCACTTTTATCCAAATGTATCACCAAATCGGAAATTGTCTGTTATGAAGATTTAGGAGCAGAGGCAATCCGGAAAATAGAAGTGGAAAATTTCCCGGTTATCGTGGTAGTGGACAGTGAAGGAAACAACCTTTATGAGACAGCAATCAAAGAATATGCACAAAAGTAAATAATGATTGTGGATAAACAATCCGAAAATCGAAAGGAATGTGTATAAAATGCAGAGAGAATTAAACTGGGCGGTTCTTGGAACGGGAGTCATCGCAAATGAAATGGCAGCAGCACTTGAAATGATGGGAAAACATCTCTATGCGGTTGGCAATCGTACCTATGAGAAGGCGGTAGCATTTGCAGAAAAATATCAGGTTGCAAAGGTCTATAAAGATTTTCACGAGATGTTTACGGACCCGCAGGTGGATATTATCTATATCACGACGCCGCATAACACACATATCGAATTTTTAAGACAGGCGCTTTCCAATGGAAAACACGTGCTCTGTGAAAAATCCATAACCTTAAACAGCAGGGAACTGCTTGAAGCACAGCAGCTTGCGGTCCAAAATGGAGTTGTGTTTGCCGAAGCAATGACAATCTGGCATATGCCTTTATACAAAAAACTCTGGAAGCTTGCAGAACTTGGCAAAACGGGAACCTATGAGAATTTATCAGACGCAGAAGAGTTCAAAAAAGAGGGAATCCCTCCGCTTGGAAAGGTGCAGTTGATTCAGTTAAACTTTGGAAGCTACAAAGAATACAACATGGAAAACCGTTTTTTTAATAAAAACCTTGCAGGTGGGGCATTATTAGATATTGGTGTCTATGCAATCTCTCTTGCGCGCAGTTTCATGGAAAGCCAGCCGGAAAATGTTTTAAGCCAGGTAAAATATGCGCCGACCGGAGCAGATGAACAGGTTGGAATCCTTTTTATGAATAAAGAAGGGCAGCAGGCGATGATTTCCCTGTCGCTTCATTCCAAACAGCCGAAGCGCGCAGTTATCAGTTTTGAACGTGGATATATTGAAATCATGGAATACCCGCGTGCCGCACGTGCAGTCATCGTAGAAGCAGAGACAGGAAAATGTCATGAGATAACAGCAGGGGAAACAGCATCTGCACTTCTATATGAAATGCAGGATATGGAATATGCGGTGCAGACAGGTGACATGACGCAGATGCGCTTTTCTGATACGAGAGACGTAATGGAGATAATGACGAACCTGCGAAAAGAATGGAATATGAAATATCCGGGCGAAGAATGGTAATATGACATTTGAAGAATCAACTTTGAAAAACAGCATGAGAACATCTATGGCGGAATGCACGGCGGCTGTGCCTGTTCGTTATCCGCGTGGAAATCTCTGATGACAGTGGAAAAGTGCTGATAGATGGCAGTTTTACCTTTTATAACCTGGGAAAAAGAGAAAAATAACAGTTTTTTTCAAATAATCATTGACAAAACGAAATCTATTTAGTATCATTATCTATGCGTCACGGCGCAGAACAATCTCATATTGTCAAATAAGAACTTTGGAGAAGTACTCAAGTGGCCGAAGAGGTGCCCCTGCTAAGGGTATAGGTC
>OGCY01000460.1_pt1 | contig 11337 bp, 8 predicted proteins | sample 1570311 | NCBI WGS metagenome assembly OGCY01 (sample SAMEA2582165, study PRJEB24529) | metagenome | biome: Human gut stool | place: China | collected 2011
TCAAGGAACCTACAGCAGTCGTAGAGATAATAAATGTAACGCCTAATTTTTTGAGCCCCCAAATATTAGCACGATAATTGATTTTATGTGGAGGAATTGTGTGATCTTTGCCATGACGAGCAACAAAGATTACTGTTTTTCCGTGGTATGTACCTTGTACATAATCTATTTCACCAAATGGTGTCATTAAGGATTCTTCATGAATATTTTCAAAGATGGACGGATCATAAACACCAGTACCACCAATTACGCCAATTGCACTCATTGTGACCTCCTAATAGTAATAACTCTTATCTTTTATTTTCTCATAGAATACAAAAACAGGCTATAGGAAAAACCATATAGCCTGTAATTTTTGTATAGGTTATTTAATTCTTAAAAGTAATTATTGTACGGGACCTTTTGGTTTGAACATATCTTGAAGTTCTTCACGACTGAAGTGATATTTTTCATTACAGTAATGACATACAAGCTCCGTAGTTTCGTCTTCTAGAATAGCCTTTTTATCGTCTTCACGCAATGTCATAAGAACACCGGCAAAGCGGTCGCGACCACAGCGACATTGGAAGCTAACAGGCTCATTATATACCTCATTAACAGTTAGACCATCTAATACACGTTCCATAAGACCTTTACCATCTGGATGTGCTTTCAAATATTCTGTAACAGGACCTAGTTCATTAATATTTTTCTCTACTTGCGCCAATGCTTCATCAGTAGCATCAGGCAAAGCTTGTACGATAAAACCACCTGCTACAACCGTATGGTAATCTGGATCCACCAATACGCCAAGGCTGATGGTAGACGGTACTTGCTCAGAGGCATATAAATAGTATGCTAAATCCTCTGCAACTTCCCCACTTTGAATCGGGCTTGTAGAGGTATAGTCTTGGGCCAATTGTGTAAATCTCGTAACTTGTACTTCCCCATTATGACCTACTGCAGCGCCTACATCAAGCTTGCCAGCATGTTTCAAAGGTACATCTACATGTGGCTCATCTACGTAGCCTCGAACCGTATTATCAGAAAAAGCATCTACGTGAACTACGCCTAGTGGACCATCACCTTTAATGCGAAGGCTTACATTTTCATGATTTTTAAAATCACCAGCTAATAAAATAGCGCCTGTCATGGCACGACCAAGAGCCGCAGTTGCTACAGGCCATAAATCGTGACGTACACGAGCAGTTTCAACTGTATCTGTTGTTACAGCTAAAGACATACGAACCCCTTCTCGGGTAGTAAAACGTTTTATATAATCCATTCTATCAATCCTTATTTCTACTTAATCTATTTAGATATATTTTTATATTGCTTATATAGTATATCATGTCATAGAATTATATTTCAAATTATAGGGAATATATGTTCGTCTAGATTACTTTCAATGTAAAAGAACATATTTTCGATATTATAAAAACACCCAGTACCATAAGATACTGAGTGTTTTGTATATAATTCTTAGATTTGATCGATAAGGTTAACCATTTCAATAGCGCCCATAGCACAATCGTAACCTTTATTACCAGCCTTAGTACCAGCACGTTCAATCGCTTGTTCAATATTTTCAGTAGTTACTACACCGAACATAACAGGAATACCAGTTTCTAAGGAAACATGAGCAATACCTTTAGCTACTTCATTACATACATAGTCATAATGAGTTGTAGCACCACGAATAACAGCACCAACGCAAATAACCGCATCGAAGCGACCAGATGAAGCAGCTTTTTTAGCAATCAATGGAATTTCATAAGCACCTGGTACCCAAATAACAGTAATATCCTCTTCTTTTACATCATGACGTAATAAGCAATCTTCAGCGCCACCGATTAATTTGGAAGTAATGAACTCATTAAAACGAGAACCGATAATAGCAAATTTTTTACCGCTACCTAGTAAATTACCTTCTTGAACCTTCATTATGTTGACCTCCTATATTCCAGTAAGGGAAATTCTTATATGACGAGCAATTTGTTAAGTAAAACTAAATGATTAGTCTTCTAACATATGACCCATTTTTTCTTCTTTTGTCTTTAAGTACCCTGCATTGAATTTATTGGCTGCAATAATGAGCGGTACTCGGCTAGTTACATCGATACCCCAATGTTCTAAGCCATGACGTTTTTCAGGATTATTCGTTAACAAGCGAATGCTCTTAATACCTAAGAAACGAATAATTTGAGCCGCTAAGGAATATTCACGCATATCTGCTGGGAAGCCCAATTGTTCATTTGCTTCTACAGTATCAAGGCCTTGCTCTTGTAATGCATAGGCTTTAATTTTATTTGTTAAGCCAATGCCACGACCTTCTTGACGCATGTATACTACAACGCCTTTGCCTTCTTTTTCGATAGCACGTAGCGCATTATCTAATTGTTCACCACAGTCACAACGTTTAGAACCGAATACATCGCCAGTTAAACATTCAGAGTGAATACGTACAAGAACGTCACTACAGTTTTGCACATCACCTTTAACGATAGCTAAATGCTCTTTTTTATCTAATTCATTTTTGAATACAAAGATATTGAAATCACCAAATTTAGTAGGTAATTTAGAACAAGCACCGAGTTCTACCATATCTTCATGTTGTTTACGATACTCGATAAGTTCTGCTACAGATGCAATTTTAAGATTATGTTCTTTAGCAAATTGTAATAGGTCTGGCAAACGAGCCATATCGCCATCGTCTTTTGTGATTTCACAAATAACAGCTGCCTCTTGTAAGCCTGCTAAGCGACAAAGGTCGATAGATGCCTCTGTATGACCTTGGCGTACTAGAACGCCCCCCTCTTTATATACTAAAGGGAATACGTGACCAGGACGACGGAAGTCTTCAGGTTTAGCATTAGGATCTAGTAATTTTTGAATTGTATAAGCACGTTCTGCTGGAGATACGCCTGTTGTGGTATCTACATGGTCAACAGTAACGGTGAAAGCAGTTTCATGATTATCTGTATTTTTAGTAACCATGGCAGGAATGCCAAGTTTTTCTAAAGCTTCACGGCGCATAGGCGTACATACGATACCGCGCGCGTATTTAACCATAAAATTAATATTTTCTTGTGTAGCAAACTCAGCAGCAATGATAAGATCACCTTCATTTTCACGGCTTTCATCATCAACAATAATAACAGGTTTGCCAGCTTTAAGGTCTTCTAAGACCTCTGTAATAGAATGTAATTGTTCGCTCATAGGAACGCTCCTTACTCTTTATATAAATCCATTCTCTACTAAGAGGGATTGCATAGATTTCTTAGGTTTATCTTCGGTAGGTTCACTACCGAGATTCATAAAATGACGAATGTATCGACCTGCGATATCCGTTTCTAAATTAACCTCCGTACCAATATGGGCAGAGCCTAAAATTGTTTCGCCCAAGGTATGAGGAATGATAGATACGGAAAAACTGCTGTCCGTTCGTCGCATTATTGTGAGGCTAATACCATCGATGGTAATGGAGCCCTTATAAATAACGTAATCCATTACGGATTTCGGGGCCTCTACGGTAAAGATAATAGCATTATCCGTTTGTTCGCGATTAATGATGCGGCCCGTTCCATCTACGTGACCTGCCACAATGTGACCACCAAATCTACCATTGGCGAGCATAGCACGCTCTAAGTTGACGGGTTGATGAACTTTCAAATTTGTAAAAGTAGTCATCTTGATCGACTCTGGCATAACATCAGCTGTAAATACGCCATTACCAATCGTTGTAGCTGTCAAACATACACCATTGACAGCTACGGAGTCACCTATTTTTAAATCGCTAAATATTTTATTCCCCCGAATTATTATGGTTAAGGATTTAGGGCCCTTTTTAATGCTCTCTACACGGCCAATTTCTTCAACGATTCCCGTGAACATAAGCGCCCCTCCTTCCTTGACGATACGCTTCGATGCGAATGTTATTATCTAATACTTTAGTTTTTGTAAAAGTTAATTGAGGTGAAGCTTCTAAACTTTCAAAGCCACGACCACCTACAGCAGGCGTTGCGTCAGTACCACCGATAATTGTGTTTCCTATGTAAGTTACAACTTTATCAAAATTCATCGTTTCTACAAAGGAACTAATGATGGCTGAACCACCTTCGACGAGAACTGATGTATAACCTAGTTCTCCAAGTTTGGTAAGAATATCATCAATAGATAATTTCTTGATATCAATAACGATATCAGTACTCTTACTTTTACGAGTAGAAATAGATTCTACAACCGTAACAATGGCACCTACGTTTTCTAAAGCTTGAATTCGTTCCTTTGGACAGCCTTTAGATACAAAGATATGAACCTTCCGATTTTCTACGTCAAAAACTTGACTGTTAGTAGGCGTTCTTCCGAGACTATCCAATATAATTACATCTGGCTGATGAACATGTACGGACTCATCAAGTATGCTCGTATCTAATAACGCCTCAGATAATTCAGTCTCAGTTAAACGACAGTTTAATTGAGGATTATCTGCCAAAATTGTGCCAATACCAACGAGCATGGCATCATGTGTGGCACGCAGTACATGTCCGTCTCTGCGGGAGGACTCATTTGTAATCCATTGGGATTGGCCTGTAAAAGTGGCAATCTTACCATCTAGTGACATAGCACTTTTAATAGTTACAAAAGGTTTACCGGTCTGTATATATGTAAAGAAATGCTCATTTAGTTCAGCACATTCCTCACTACATAGGGGGCAAACAACCTCTATGCCTGCTTCACAGAGTAAATCCATGCCCTTTCCAGATACTAGTGGATTAGGATCTGTACTACCTACTACGACTTTAGCTATGCCAGCCTCGATAATACGCAGCGCACAAGGTGGAGTTTTACCATAATGAGAGCATGGCTCTAATGTTACATATAAAGTAGCACCTTTAGCATTATCACCAGCTTGGTTTAAGGCATGAACCTCAGCGTGAGCTGTACCAGCTTTATGATGATAACCTTCACCGATTATTGTATTGTCTTTAACCACTACGGCACCAACCAAAGGATTTGGCGAAGTGTGACCTGTGGCTAATTTTGCCAGTGCAATGGCGCGTTTCATATATGCTACGTCATCCACCATATCACCTCAATAAAAAAAGGACTATATACATAGTCCTTGGGTAATCATAAATACGCACGTCAAATGTGCTTCGTCTTTTCTCATCCAGACTTTACTGTCGGTATCGGAATTGCACCGATTCATACCTAAAAGGTTCGCGGACTATACCGCCGGTAAGGAATTTCACCTATCCCCAAAGACTCATCTATTTTGTTTCTGAATTAATAGTAACACTTTTATAAGGGTTATGCAAGAATAAGAGTTTTGTATTGAGAAAAGATATTAAAAATTACACCTAGAATAAAATAACTATTATTATATTTATATTTATTAGATTGAAAATTTATTAACACTATAAACATATATAAACTATGTATACACTAAATAGTAATATTTATCACATAATAACATTACAAATAGGTCTAATATAATCTTATATGGCTTTAACAACCATACTTAATTGATATTATTTATTAAATGTAGGTGATAATATGGCAAAAAAACGAATTTCTGATGTACTTATAGAAGTCTTAGCCAATGCGGGTATCGAACGCATTTACGGTATCACTGGCGATAGTTTAAACTCCGTAAACGATAGTTTACGTCGCAATGGTAAGATTGCCTTTGAGCATGTGCGACACGAAGAAACAGCAGCCTTTGCTGCAGGCGCAGAAGCTTCTTTAACTGGAAAGCTTACAGTTTGTGCAGGTAGTTCTGGTCCTGGTAACTTACATTTGATCAACGGCTTATTCGATTGTCATCGCAATCGTGTACCAGTATTGGCTATTGCATCTCATATTCCACAATCCGAAGTAGGATTAAATTATTTCCAAGAAACTCATCCAGAAAATTTATTCAAAGAGTGCTCTTGCTTCTGTGAGCTTATATCTAATCCTAAACAAATGCCTGAAATTCTATTCCGTGCTATGAATGCCGCTGTAGGTAATCAAGACGTTGCCGTTATCGTTCTTCCTGGGGATGTGGCAGTAATGGAAATGGAAATTGATGAATTACCTGTATGGACACCACCTCGTTTACCTCATATCGTTCCACAACGCGATGATATTGAAGAAATGGCAGCTCATTTAGAAACAGGTAAACGTATTACCCTATTCTGTGGTGCAGGCTGTGAAGGTGCACATGATGAAGTTGTAGAATTAGCAAAACGCTTACAAGCACCTGTAGTACATGCTTTTAGAGGTAAAGAATGGGTTGAATGGGATAACCCATATGATGTAGGTATGACAGGTCTATTAGGCTATACATCTGGTTATCGTGCGATTGAGCAATGCGATACACTCGTTATGCTTGGTACTGACTTCCCTTACCGACCTTTCTACCCAGAGAATGCAAAGGTAATCCAAGTTGATAGAGATCCTAGTGCATTAGGTCGTCGTGTACCACTTACTCAAGGTATTATTGGTACCGTAAAAGATACATTGAAAGAATTATTACCTCTTATAGGCCAACGTGGTGATACTGAATTTATCGACACTGTCCGTAAAGCATATACTAAGTTTAGAGATGACTTAGACAGCTATGCTGTAGCTGAACCAGATGGTGTCGCAATCCATCCGCAATACTTCGTAAATCGTCTTAATAAATTAGCTGCTGATGATGCCATCTTTACCTTTGACGTAGGTACACCAGTAATTTGGACTGCGCGTCACTTAAAAACAAATGGCAAACGTCGTATCTTAGGCTCTTATAATCACGGATCTATGGCTAATGCAATGATGCATGCTATCGGCGCTCAAAATGCATATCCAAATCGTCAAGTCATTTCTCTCTCCGGTGATGGTGGCTTCACAATGATGATGGGCGAAATGTTAACATTGAAACAACTTAACTTACCAGTTAAAATCTTTGTATTCAACAACGAAGAACTTAGCTTCATCGCCATGGAAATGAAAGCTTCTGGCTACCTAGACTATGCTACGGACTTTGTAAACCCAGACTTTGGTAAACTCGCTGAAGCAGCAGGCATCAAAGGTGTAAGCATTACAAACTCTAGCGAAGTCGACGAAAAAATCATGGAAGCTCTCAACCATAATGGTCCTGTTATCGTCAATGTTCGCGTAGACAAACAAGAACTTGCTATGCCTCCTAAAATAGCTTACCAACAAGCTAAAGGCTTCAGCAAATACTTGATCAATGCAATCCTTGATGGCCGTGGTACAGAGCTTAAAGAAATGGCTAAAACAAACTGGATGAAATATAAATCTCTCTACTAAAACCTACCAAACATTCAAAATCTGTCAAAATAAACAAACTGCAAAACTTTCAAAAAAGAGGTGTCATCATTTGATGACACCTCTTTTTGAAATTAATTTTAATCATATACTGTTATAAACCCTTCAGTCCATCCCCTTAAATTAAGAGTGATAGTACCTATTCCTAAACACTCTATACCATGTACTTTAAATATATCCCAGGTTTTATACCACTCTATTGCTTTCTCTGCATATTTTAAAGTACTAAATAAACCTATGTATCCTGAACATGTATAATAATCATCTATATCATAATCATACCAAACACCATAAATTTTGTTGTTTATAATTTCATAACCAACATCAACACCTATATGCGCACAATCATTTAAATAATGAGTTGTTATCGAAAATGAATCATCAGCCAAATCAGAAAAACCTATCAAATTTTTTGACTCAGTTAATGCCTTTTCTGCTAATGATAATTTAGAAAAAAAGCCTAAGCCAAAATACTCTGTATATGGTAACTCATTATTCTTTTTATAGTGAGCTACAGCTTCATATATTGGAACTCTCATAATTACCCACTCGTTACACAATAAAAACAATATAAATATGACACTCTAATAATTTCTATCTATAATAATCGTCCTCGTAATCATCTTTATATCGTATTGCATCGAGATCTGATGGTGATAATACATTCCCTTCTTCATCAACATATTCTCGGAATTCATTAAAGTATACACCTGGAATATCTGATTCTTCTAACTCAGGTACATCCTCTGGCTCAATATCCCAAAATTCAATCTCTATGGGTTGATTTTGTCGTTCCTTAGTAATATTAGATTCACTTCTATTATCTTCTGATTTTATGTTAGGTTCTTTAGTAATATCACTATCTGATGAATTAATTCCTAGAAATTTCAATAATCCACTTATCATTACACAACACTCCCTTGTACCAATGATATATCAATTGTATTGTATCAAAATATATAAAAATAAGCACTATATCACCTTTTGGGTATATAGTGCTTACTTTGTATTTAAGACTAATCTTATATTTAATTATGCTCCAAAGAGTGACATTTGTTCGTCTTCAGGTAGTTCACCACAGCATTTGAGTTCTTTCATAAGATCAATGATGGTGTTAGATACTTTACAACGACGTTGCAAGTCTTTTAGAGAAGTAAACGGACGTTCTTCTCGTTCAGCTACGATAGCATCAGCTACTGTTTCACCAAGGGAATCTATAGCAAGGAATGGCGGCAATAAAGCGCCATCTTTAATGCTAAAACGTCTAGCTTCGGAGTGTTGAATATCTACATTAATAAATCGATAGCCTCGTTGGTACATTTCCATAGATACTTCTAAGGCGCTCATAAGATCCTTATCTTTAGGACTGGCTGCTCGATCAAGAGCCTTAATACGGTTAAACTCAGTCATTTGCGTTTTAAGGTCTCCCGTCATAATGCGCAAATCAAAGGCCTTTGCCCGAATGGAGAAGTATGCCGCATAGAATGCCAATGGATGATATACCTTAAACCACGCAATGCGGAAGGCCATCATTACATAGGCTACCGCATGGGCACGTGGGAATAGATAAGAAATCTTTTTACAAGATTCAATAAACCATTCAGGAATATTGTTTTCTCGCATTTCTGCTTCGAATTCCGTCGTCGCTTGACCTTGTTTATTGCGCTTTTCAATGCCCTTCCCTTTACGCACATTTTCCATGACGAAGAAACTATGTTTTCGATCCATGCCACGATGAATTAAGAAGTTCATTACGTCGTCACGAGTAGAGATGGCTTCGTTCAATTTACAAGTACCATTTTTAATGAGATCTTGCGCATTATCGAGCCATACGTTAGTACCATGAGAAAAACCAGAGATACGTACTAAGTCAGAGAATGTTTGGGGACGAGAGTCTTCAAGCATGCCCCGTACAAATTTCGTACCACATTCTGGCACGGCCAAGCTAGCTACTTGGTCACCTTGTAATTGCTCAGGTGTTAAGCCAATACCCTCTGTAGAGGAGAATAGACTTAAAGTACGAGGATCATCGAACGGAATAGTTTTAGCATCGATACCTGTCAAATCCTCTAGCATACGAATGATAGTCGGATCATCATGGCCCAGAATATCGAGCTTGGTCATACGACCTTCGATAGAGTGATAGTCAAAGTGTGTTGTTAATACACCACTTTCCTTCTTATTCGCAGGATGTTGTATAGGCGTAAAGTGATGCACATCCATATCGCGAGGACATACCATGATACCGCCTGGATGTTGTCCAGTAGTATTCTTTACGTTTGTAAAGCCTTTTGCTAGATGTTCAAAGAAACCACTACGAGCTTGAATATCTCGAATCTCGGCGTACTTTTTAACATAACCAAAGGCGGTTTTATCCGCAATAGTACCGATTGTACCCGCTTTAAATACATTATCACGACCAAATAGTTCTTCCGTATACTTGTGTGCCTTTGCTTGGTAGTCACCAGAGAAGTTTAGGTCAATATCTGGAACCTTATCACCTTCGAAACCAAGGAAGATAGCAAATGGAATATCGTGACCGTTAGTTTGTAGCGCATGACCGCACTCAGGACAGTCTTTACGAGGCAAGTCAAAACCACCTGCGTATTCGCCCTTTTCAAAGAATTCAGAATGCTTACAATTAGGGCATACATAATGTGGCGGTAATGGATTTACCTCAGTAATTTCAGACATGGTTGCTGCAAAGGAAGAACCTACAGAACCACGAGAACCTACAAGATACCCATCATCAAGAGATTTTTTTACTAGTTTATGAGCAATGTAATACAATACGCCGTAACCATTGGAGATAATACAGTCTAGTTCATAATCGAGACGCTCTTGTACTACGCGAGGCAATGGATCACCGTAAATGGCTTTCGCATTTCGATAGCACATTTCTGTGAAAGCTTCATCGGCCCCTTCAATTTTTGGTGAGTATGTACCGTCTGGAACTGGTTTTATATCTTCAATGCTATCATTGATAGCACGAGTGTTGGTAACAACTATTTCATAAGCTTTTTCTTTACTTAAATAAGGGAAGGATTCAAGCATTTCATCAGTTGTACGCAAATGTAAATCCGGTTGTTCATCTGCATCTGGATAGCCACAAGCAGTTAACATGATTTCACGATAAATCTTTTCTTCTGGCGTTAAATAGTGAACGTCACAAGTAGCACATACAGGTTTGTTTAAAGCCTCACCTAATTCGATAACTGTTTTGTTCATATCGATAAGAGCTTGCTCATCTGGCATAAGACCTTTACGAACCAAGAACATATTATTCGTATGTGGCTGAACTTCTAAATAGTCATAGAAGGAAGCTACTTCTAACAGCTCTTCCTTGGTTGCACCGCGAACGATGGATTGCATAAGCTCCCCAGCTTCACAAGCAGAACCAATGATAATGCCTTCACGATGTTCTTCAATAACGGAACGTGGCAATCGTGGGCGAACCTTGTAATGTTCTAGATGAGAAATGGAAATCATCTTGTACAGATTACGCAAACCTACCATATTCTTCGCAAGTAAAATAATATGGTATCGTTTATCTTTTTCCTTCTTCTTTTTCTTATCTACAACAGGTTCTTCATCACGAGCTACCGTTTCATCTTCAATGAGATAGCCTTCTACGCCATAAATAACCTTAACGCCTAACTCCTTACCAAGGGCTTGGGCCTCTGGGAAGGCTTGAACAACGCCATGGTCAGTAATAGCAACTGCTGGATGACCCCATTTTTTTATTGTTTTGAATAAATCTTTAATAGATACAAGGGCATCCTTATCACTCATCTTAGTGTGTAAGTGAAGTTCTACACGAGAGTCTGGACGGTTTTCAGTACGTTCTACACTAGTCGTTTCCAAAGCTTCAATGCTGCGAATAGATAGGATGTAATCTTTATCAAAACGATCATCAAAACTGACACTACCTTGTACGCGAACACGTTGTAAACCTTTTAACTGTTTAAGTAACGCATCCCCTTCTTCAGGGCTATTCGTAAACTTGATGAACTTAATACTATTCGTATCATCTACAAT
>OGCY01000462.1_pt1 | contig 11305 bp, 8 predicted proteins | sample 1570311 | NCBI WGS metagenome assembly OGCY01 (sample SAMEA2582165, study PRJEB24529) | metagenome | biome: Human gut stool | place: China | collected 2011
GAATGGAGAGAAAATCGGAAGAATATATTACTGGAATGGAGAAGCATTAGAAGCAATCCATGTTTGAACTGGCACAGCGCATTTATAATCTGCTGGATGAGCTAAAGGAGCAGCAGGATAAGACCTACATACTGGTGGCGCACAATGGGATTGCACGGGTGGTGCAGTCGTATTTTAAGGACATGACAAATGAGGAGTATGCGGCATTTGGAGTGCAAAATTGCAGCGTGACGGAGTTTTCGTTTGAGGAAAAAAAGGAAATATGTAAATGAAAATAGCATTGGCAGCAGTTGGATTTTATGAGCGGGATATAGAATATAATAGAAATAAAATTTTAAAATGTCTGAAAGAAAACAGTGGAAAAGCGGAGCTGATTTTATTTGGTGAAACCTTTTTACAGGGCTTTGAGGTCTTGGACTGGAAGTATGAAACAGATCAGCATATGGCATTATCTGTCTCTGACAGTAATATTCAGATGATACGGAAGGCAGCAGAAGAGAATGCACTGGCAGTGTCTTTTGGATTCCTAGAGAAAGCGGAGGATAAAATTTACAGCAGTCAGCTTACCATCGGTGCAGATGGAAATATTTTAAATCTGTTTCGCAGGGTGTCAAAAGGCTGGAGGGAATCTTTTGCGGATGAACATTACGCAGAAGGAGATATGTTTACAAAATTTGAATATCTGGGAAAAACATTTTCAATTGGTCTTTGCGGCGATTTGTGGGATGAGAAAAATGTCATGCAGATAAAGAAACTTCGAGCGGATGCGGTGCTCTGGCCTGTATACACAGATTTTCCGGCGAAAGAATGGAATACGGAAATGAAGTATGAGTATGCCGCACAAAGCAAGAAAATTGGCGGGCAGGTTTTACTTGTAAATTCAGTTTGTTTCAGTGGAAATGAAGAAGAATTGGCAAAAGGCGGTGCCGTCTGTTTTTTGGATGGGCAGATAAAACAAGAACTTCCGGCAGGGAAAGAAGGCGTGCTGATGGTACAGGTTTGATGAATAGTTGTTACATTTTTAGATGTTTGTAACTTATCTTTTCTGAATTCTTTTGTTACAATAGTATGTAGAAAATGTGAAAAAAATAACATACACGGGGAAAAGGGGATGTATGTCAATGGATTTCAGTTTTCGAAAACTTATTAACAACAGATTGAAAAAAGGAGAAGAGTTATTATGGCAAACAGAATTATGTTAAACGAAACATCTTATCACGGAGCAGGTGCAATTGAAGAAATCGCAAATGAAGCAAAGGCACATGGTTTCAAAAAAGCTTTTGTATGTTCAGATCCAGATCTGATCAAATTTGGGGTAACAAAGAAAGTGACAGATGTTCTTGATAAAAATGGTCTTGCTTATGAAATTTATTCTGACATCAAAGCAAACCCAACCATTGAAAACGTACAGCATGGTGTAGAGGCATTCAAAAAATCCGGTGCAGATTATCTTATCGCAATTGGCGGTGGATCTTCCATGGATACTTCCAAAGCAATCGGAATTATCATTGCAAACCCTGAGTTTGAAGATGTAAGAAGTCTTGAGGGAGTTGCTCCTACAAAGAAACCTTGCGTACCGATCATTGCAGTTCCAACAACCGCAGGTACAGCAGCAGAGGTTACCATCAACTATGTTATCACAGATGTTGAGAGAAAGAGAAAATTTGTCTGCGTAGATCCACATGATATGCCGATCATCGCAATCGTAGATCCGGATATGATGTCCTCTATGCCAAAGGGTTTAACTGCTTCTACCGGTATGGATGCATTAACACACGCAATCGAAGGATATACAACAAAAGCTGCATGGGAAATGACGGATATGTTCCACTTAAAAGCTATTGAAATTATTTCCAGATCTTTAAGAAGTGCAGTTGCCAATGAAAAAGAAGGCCGTGAAGGCATGGCACTTGGACAGTATATTGCAGGAATGGGATTCTCAAATGTAGGACTTGGAATTGCTCATTCCATGGCGCATACTTTGGGTGCAGTTTATGATACACCACACGGAGTTGCATGTGCGATGATGCTTCCGATCGTTATGGAGTATAATGCAGAATGCACAGGTGAAAAATATCGTGAGATCGCCCGTGCAATGGGAGTAAAAGGTGTGGATGATATGTCTGTGGAAGAGTACAGCAAAGCAGCAGTAGATGCCGTACAGAAATTATCCATCGATGTTGGTATTCCAACAAAACTGGAAGCTTTGAAAGAAGAAGATTTAGATTTCCTTGCTGAGTCTGCACATGCAGATGCATGCGCACCAGGTAATCCAAAAGATGCAAGTGTAGAGGACTTAAAGGCATTGTTCCGTAAATTAATGTAAAATCTGAGTTTAATTGACGTAGTGTCGCAGATTCAGCGGTGCTTTCTTAGGGCTTGAAGGGCAGATATAAGCATCCTCTCACAAGTCAGAATTTTATAGGTTTATGAAAAGAAAAACGGTACAGACGAAATATGATGTTCCTGTTCGCCGGACATTCCGATAAGCCTCTAAAGAGTCTTATCTCCATGGCTCACAAAGGAAATCATATTTGTCTGTACCGTTTTTCTTTCATTTACGCTGTGAATGACTTGTGCATGTACTCTTATATCTGCCCTGCTTTACGTTATGAACGCAGCCACATAATCTGCCTACATTACTGTGTTAAACTCTGGTTAATCTTCCTTCGGCATCTTAATTGCAATATGCACATCATCCAACTGTTTCTGTTCAACAGTTGCAGGTGCGCCCATCATGATATCCATTGCATTTTTGTTCATTGGGAATGGAATGATCTCACGGATACTTTCCTCTCCACAGATGAGCATGATCATGCGGTCTACACCCGGAGCGATACCAGCGTGTGGTGGTGCCCCATAACAGAATGCATTGTACATAGCCGGGAATTTTGCTTTCACGTCATCTTCGCCAAGTCCAACCAGCTCAAATGCCTTGATCATGATTTCAGGATCATGGTTACGAACTGCACCGGAAGATAATTCCACACCATTACATACAAGGTCATACTGGTAAGCTAAAATATCCAATGGATCCTGATTATTCAGTGCGTCCATTCCGCCCTGCGGCATAGAGAATGGGTTATGACAGAACTCTAATTCTCCGGATTCCTCACCAATCTCATACATTGGGAAATCAACGATCCAGCAGAATTCGTAACAGTCTTTCTTCATATGTTTCTCGCTTGCTGCTCCAAGGAGCTTGCGGAGAACACCTGCTGTCTTCTGTGCTGCCAATTTTTTGCCTGCAGTCAGACCAACAAAATCACCTGGTTTTAATCCAAGTGTAGCGATCACTGCTTCTTTTCTGTCCTGTAAGAACTTTGCGATTCCTCCAACAAGTTCTCCGTTTTCATCTAATTTGAACCAAAATGCTTTATTTGCAGTCTGAACTTCTACTTCTGCGCAGATTCCGTCAATTACTTTTCTTGTGGCAGTAAAACCATCTACAACGATTGCTTTTACAGTCTGTCCCTCAAATGGACCAAATCCACAGTCTGCCATAACTTCTGTTGCATCCTGTAATACAAGGTCAATACGAAGATCCGGCTTATCACTTCCATACTTATCCATAGACTCCAAATATGGAATGCGGACAAATGGTGCTTTGGATGCTGTCTTGTATACACCATATTTTTCAAATACTGGTGGCAGTACTTCCTCAACAACGGAGAAAACATCTTCCTGAGAAGCAAATGCCATCTCCATATCCAACTGATAAAATTCTCCCGGAGAACGGTCTGCTCTCGCATCCTCATCACGGAAGCAAGGTGCGATCTGGAAATAACGGTCAATTCCGGATGCCATTAAAATCTGTTTGAACTGCTGTGGTGCCTGTGGCAGTGCATAAAATTTTCCCGGATGATTTCTTGCTGGAACAAGGTAATCTCTTGCTCCCTCCGGAGAAGAACAGGTAAGGATCGGTGTTGTGATCTCCATAAAATTCAAAGAATTCATCTTCTGGCGAAGTTCTGCAACAATCTTACTTCTTAAAACAATATTTCCTTTTACGGCTGGATTACGAAGATCCAGATAACGATATTTTAATCTTGTGTTCTCATCTGCATCTTTGGACTGATTGATTTCAAATGGAAGTGCATTGTAAATACATTTTCCTAAAATCTCAATCTTTTCCGGAACTACTTCAATCTCACCTGTTGCAAGATCTTTGTTCTTGCTGGAACGCTCTCTTACCACACCTGTGACAGAAATGGTAGACTCCTTATTTACACTGTCAATCACCTGCATCATCTCTTCGGTCTCGATCACAACCTGCGTTGTGCCGTAGAAATCACGAAGAATCAGGAATCCAAGATTTTTACTTACTTTACGGATGTTCTCATACCATCCAACGATCGTTACGTTTTTTCCTGCATCAGAAAGACGTAACTCGTTACAATTATGAGTTCTTGACTGAATCATTTTCTTAACTCCCTTTATTATTCATTTGACACTTTTTCTATCTTACACCATGAAATGCGATTTTTCAACGTTTTCATTTTTAGTTATTGAAAAATTCCTCGATATCCTTATAGCCTTCCGCTGTAAGTTTTTCCTTCTGGAACTTTTTGTTCTTGTTCATGCGGACAACTAATACCTGTTTTCCTGCCTGGCGCTCCTCCTGCGCTTTTGCAATCACATTAACAAGCTTGTCTGCCGGATACCCCTTCTCGATGAGATATGCAACTTTCGGACGCTGCATCGGAACTGTAAATCCGCTCTCCATCAATAAGAGTACAATACGTTCAAAACCGATGGAAAATCCACATGCCGGTACATCCTGTCCTGTGAACTTGCCAACCATCTTATCATAACGACCGCCACCTCCGCAGGCTGCACCAAGCTCTGGCATTGCGATCTCAAAAATTGTTCCGGTATAGTAGCTCATGCCGCGGACGAGAGTCGGATCAAATACCAGTTTGAAATCTGCCTGCTTTGCAGCATTCACGCTATTAATGATCTCTAATAAGTTTTTCTCAACATCTTCCTCTAAAAATCCCTGCAGAGTCTTTGCAATGTAACGGATTCCTTCCACTCCGTTTCCTGCTGTTTCCACGCCTTTGAAAAGTCCAAGATATTTCTCTATGGATTCTTTTGCATAACCCTCTTTTTCAAGTTCTTCTGCGACACCCTCAAGACCAATCTTGTCCATTTTATCAAGGATGATAAATACGGTATCATAATCTTCCTCTGCAAAACCGCTGAAAGCTGCCATTGCTTTTAAGATGCGTCTCTCATTGATACGGATCTCAAAATTTTTGAATCCAAGTTTTCCAATTGTTGTAGTAGTTGCAAGGATCAGTTCGATCTCTGCAAGGTTACTTGGCTCTCCGATAATATCAATGTCACACTGCATGAACTGACGGTAGCGTCCGCGCTGTGGTCTGTCTGCACGCCATACATTTCCCATCTGCAATGCTTTGAACGGAGAAGGCAGATCATTGGCATTGTTGGAATAATAACGAACCAATGGAACAGTAAGGTCATAACGCATACCAAAATCCACTAAATCAGTCTCATCCTTTGCCTCTGCGATTTTTAACTTCTCGCCACGCTTCATTACTTTAAAGATCAGCTTCTCATTCTCTCCACCCTGTTTGCTGCTTAAGTTTGCAATATTCTCCATGCAAGGTGTCTCGATCTGTGTAAATCCGAAATTTCTATAGGTTTCTTTGATCACCTGCTGCACATAATCACGGATCTGCATTTCCTCTGGTAAAATATCTTTCATGCCGTTTACCGGCTTTTTGCTTAATGCCATGCGAATTCCTCCATTTTTATCTATCTTAGACCGCCAATATTTTACTGACGTTAGTTATCCTTGTCTATTATACGGTTTGATATAACTCATGTCAAAGTATTTTGTATAAATCAGTACGCTTCCGGAACAAAGAGTTGCTTCGCAACTCTTTGTTCGCTGATGCGCGCAAGCTTTAGCTTGCATAATTCTTCTGCGCATCAGTCGCATCTCTCGGAGCGTTTTTATTACATAGGAAGTAATTTCCTATGTAATAAAAAAGAGCGGTACGCTGTGGTATCGCTCTTTCATCAGTCTTTTCGGTTTTATATGCTTACTGCTTTTCAACAGAAATGACAGTTCCCTCGAATGGATCAACCTCTGATATTTCTCCTGTATAAGTAACCTTGACAGTATCTCCGTCAGCTACATTTTCGAGTCCTTCCGGTGCTGTCTCAAAGCTGAATGCATATGCTGCACCAGACTCATCTGTGATAACAAACATGAAATCTTTGATCTCATCAATTGTTCCTGTGATCGTCTGCTCCTCTCCCTGATCTGCTGTGTTCTGTACACCTTCTGTCTGCTCTGTACTCTCTGCTGCCTGTGATTCAGAAACCGCCGGTGAAGAAGTCTCTCCTGCATTATCCGTCTTAGCACCACATCCTGCTGCAAGTGATAATGTTAATAAACCTGTCAATAATAATGCATATCTTTTTTTCATAATATTTGATATCTCCTTTTCATCTCTGCTGGCTCTTCTTTTGTTGTCTGCCAGATTTTTCTTTTGAACAGGTATCACTATAACACATAATTTTAAAGCATTCTTTAAGATTTATGGAAGAATATCTTTTTCATTTTTTAATTTATCATAAATACCGTTGCACTTCTGCTGCATTTAAGGTTTTTACGTTGCATCCGAAGTCCAAAGGACTTCTCATAATATCGAATAACTTCATTTCAGTAAATAATGTATCTTCCACACTGGAACATGGTACAATTTGAAATCTTATAAATCAAACCCAAAGTTATCCGAAAAAGCCAAGTCCATGATCACCTCATGCCGGAACACTTCTGCATCATTGCTCTCATCATAGGCAACCAGATAATACTTTCTGTCCTTGTCATATTTCTTATTCTTAAATGTGAAACGCATACGAAATATTCGCTTCTGCACATCTTCTTCACGCTTGTCTGCAATATAGATATTCTCATTGGAAATCTTCTCATTGTTATCCGAGATAAAATACAGCTTGTAATCTGCTTTCTTTACCACATCGCTGACCGGATCAGACTGGATGAAATCGAGGCTTGTGATAAGATTCGTGATCTTCTGAACTAAGCTCACTAGCATGATCTGTGCAGGTCTTGTCTCTACCGCACCCTTGTCCATCTTAATATCGAGTACCGGAATGAGCATTTCCTGTGGTGATGAACCACCATGCACATAGTTTAATCCTGCTCCACCCGGAACAGCGAAAACATTGGTGCTGCAGGAGTAAGAAATAATCTTATCATCCTCACTGCCAAGCATATATCCCAGACCGATATTGCAGACACCCTGCTCATTGATTGGCTCTTTGGATACGATATATCTTCTTTTCACAAGACGGTTTGCATCACTCATGCCGCCAATCTTATCACTGGCTGTTACTTTATCCCTCTTGTAGATAAAACCATGGTCTGCTGTCACGATAAAACGGTATGTATTTGCACTGGTTGAAATCTTCTGAATCAGCTTTGCAATCTCATCTACTGCTTTCTCACAGGCATTAAAAACCTCATCTTCCTCATGTTCTCCGGTATTATCAATCTGATCATGGTACACATAGATAACAGACTGTGCGGTGAACACATCACGAAGCTCCATACCTTTTAAGTTCTTTATATCATCAAACTGTACACATTTGCTCTCCGGCTCATAAGACTGCAATACTGCTTGTCTGGCAGCAAGGTCAATCGCATACTTTCCATCTACTACCTCTCTGAAATCGTCTGTCAGCTCCAGTGTCTTGTGTGGCAACAATGCTTCCATGCCAAGCCTTGTGTATGAAGGTAATACACTGAGCATAGGCTGTAAGATAGCACTGCACTTCGGATTGTCCATCATTCTTTCATAGAGCTGTCTGCCGACCTCATATCGCATCGCATCAGATATGATGACAACCGTTCTCACATTGGTATTCCGTACAAATTTGCTGAAGAAATTACGCTGCAACGGTATCCGTTTCATAGCATCTTCCTCTAGCAGTCCCTCATTCCACTTTGGAAGCAGTTTTCCGAGGTATTCATTTGTATAAATATTCTCTACAAGGTCACGAAGTTCCTCAAACTCTGAGGTATTTTACAATTTATCATAATTCAGATAGAACACTCTGTAATGGTTGTCTATCAGGCAATCACTTGACACATACGCATCAATAATCTTCTGAAAACCATTCGGTGCTTCATATCTTGCGTTATTTACAATTCAGTATGCACTATCCAACATTTCATAGATAAAGGCAAACTTACTGCCAAAGTGCATTTTCGCACGAATACCGCACAAATCATAGATACTGTGTCCATCCAGTTTTGCCAGACAGTCCTCTGCCCGAAGCCTGCCGACAATCCAGCGTATCAGAAGTACATCCACGCAGGCAAAAGAATCACAGTCTACCAGAGTTTCTACTTCATATTTGCCAAGTTCTTCCGATGCATTCAGACGATCTGCAACATATTGTGACAGCTCATCATATTTCTCACGATACAAAATATTGTTCATCAGGTTGTCCAGAAATGCGATAATATTACCGGATTTATAAGAAATAAACTTCTTCCAGCTCTTTGGCATTTCTGCATCAATATAGCGGTCTGCATAGGTTACAAACATGGTAATGACCAGTTTTTCCAAGTTCGGAGCGTCAATAGAAAAGCCAAATTGCTGCTCGCATAACTTCCAAAAATCGCCCTCTATATCATACTTGGCAAATTCTGCCAGATATTTGTTGTCTGTCAGGCTGTCCTCCGTGACCAGCACACGGATCACTTCATCAAAAGAATTGGTTCTCGTTCTGCACACAGCACTCATGATGCCTGTCAAAATGTTTTCCTCATTAAAATTCTCTATCTCAAGGTCATAGAAACGCTTCAAACGGTCTTTGTGACCAAAGAACTTGATATGCTTTTCAATCACCGGCTTATATTTCTCGTCAATGCCCAAATCTACCGATAAAAGTGATGCCCTGTCCGCATAAAAACGCTTGGAATAAAGCATGGTGTCCTCCAGATGATTTTCTGTAACCGGAGGTTTCGGAAACGGAGCATATATCAGGTAATTGGTTGTGGTATCCTCTTTTTCAAGGAAGTATTTTGTATAAAACTGGTTATCTTTCGTCAGCTTGTAGACCTTGGCATTTTCCAGTTCCATGCTGTCAATATCATTTATTTTTTTATCTTCATCACCTAAGACAGCCTGAATGTCAGCTTTGGTAGTAATTATTCGTGGATTACCCATTTACCTTTCTTAGAAGAACCGCTATGCTCCACGATACCATCTTTCTTTAATTTATTGACATGATACCGAACCCCACCAACAGAAAGTCCTAGTTGTTGAGCAATCAGCTTTACCGTAATAGCTGGCTGTTCTCTCATGAGCCTAAGTATCCTCTCAACAGTTTCTGTGCTAGTTTCTGTGTTAGTTTTAATGTTAGTTTCTATGTCAGTGCTGGTTTCCCTGTTAGTTTCTGTGTCAGTATCTCTTTTCCGATACATATTTACTCTGAAATCACCATCAAAGTCAATCAGCTCCGGCTTCGGTAATCCATACTCCTCACAGGTTTCAAATAACCTCGGTATTCCGGTTCCCCATTTTTCAATAATTTTCATGTATGCAAAAGCTCTTGCGATTGCAGGATTTCTCGGTCTTGAGTAGCCTTCCATCATTTTTGCAATCGTAACATTATTCAGAAGCATTCCCGGAGAAGTAATCTCTAATCTATCATCAAACAAAGCCACTTGTATATTTCCCGGCTCAAGGTAGCTACGATGTGCCACGGCATTTGCAATCAGCTCACGAATACTATCCGTAGGTAGTTCATACACACCCTGTCTATACATTCCCTTTATCGTCATACCCATGTTGATTTTTTCAAGGACATACTGATATGCTGCTTCCATTTGTTCCTGAATGGAGCCTTCAAATTCCCTACGGTCTACAAAATGTGCTCGATTGGTTCCCTTGAATACGCCACACTGAATAACAGGCTGTCCCCACATTCGTCCGGTCAAAAGTGCATACGCATTGGTCGGATAAACTTCTCCGCCTTCCTCTTTCAGAACACCCCATGAAATCAGTACATTCTTTGTAACATCCTTAATCTTTGCCTTTTCGCTGTCCTGCCATGTATTTCTTATGGCAGTTTCCTTCATGCTCTTACAAAGCTCCTCAATTTCACTATCCGTTAGTTTCATATTCTGGCATATTTCGCTGTCATAATAGCGGTTCTTGCCTTCCAGCATCAACTCTCTTAGCATATAATCTTCTACATGTCTGGTTGTGCCTGCTACACGCACATAAGTACCCTCAAACATCCCCTGTGATTTGATATAATACGGACGCTCTGCACCCGGAAATACCTCAACCACAATCACAGTCTTATCCTTAACCGTCTGCATTGCTACGTCCGGTCTGATTGCAGGCTCACAGGAATCAGAGATTGCATTGGTAATGGCATCCATCGTCTTATAGATGTTATCTACATCCATTCCCATAATTTCCAAGGTCTTATCGTCTATTCCGAAAACAATCCTACCACCTCTGCCATTGGCAAAAGCTACCACTGTTTTCATATATTTTTCGCTTTTTTCTGGTACAGCCACTTTGTACTCTATATTTTTTGATTCGCCGGAAAACAGCGTATCTTCTGCCATATTGCTACCTCCTGCTTTTGGGTTCTACGGTAAAATCCTATACGGTGCAAAACTGTTATTCATAGCAGCCGTCCATTTATTTACTGTTCTTTGAATTTCATCGTTATAACCATCTATCATTTTCAATATTATTATTCGGTACATCAGACCAAATTTATGTAAATATAAGCCTGCCTGCTCACCTTGCATGGCATTTTTTTGTTTACTTATATGGTCAATTTTGTTTCTAAGGTTTGTCCCTTTCCTTGCAATCTTTGTTTTTGACTCTCCAGCAAAAATGTCTTTACCATATTGTTTCATAATTGCATACAGTTTATCAAACAGGAAAACTTTTTTGTTTGGAACCGTTTTTTTCATCGGTGCACCACATTTACTACAAGTATTTTTGTAAGTTATGTATGGCTGTGCCTTTAAGGTGATTTCTCCATTACTTGCCAGTTCATTTACTAAAGATTCAAACACCTCTAAAATCAAAGACATCCTTACATCAACAGTTAAATCATTTACAAAAAGTGCATTCAAAAAGGCTTGGTGTCTAAGAAATGCTTTCTTGATGACTTTCTGCGATTTCAAAAACAATTTCTTATATGTTTGATCATCAAAATCCATTGGAAGCATAACATATTGCTTATTGCTGTGTGTGTAATTGAGGAATAC
>OGCY01000463.1_pt1 | contig 11272 bp, 11 predicted proteins | sample 1570311 | NCBI WGS metagenome assembly OGCY01 (sample SAMEA2582165, study PRJEB24529) | metagenome | biome: Human gut stool | place: China | collected 2011
AAGCTGATTTGCTTGAAAATTTAACGGTTATGGATAAAGAAAAAGAACAGGAAAAGATAAAAAAGTGTATAGATGAAAACTTTAAAACAAACACAGGAAAAAGGATAGCTTATAATCGCTTTATTTTAGATTAGTAGTAGATTATTACAGTTATGTATTTTATATCGTGTTATGTTTAGTAGAATAATAGCAGCTACCGAAACACTATTTCCGGATATTTCGATTAATCTTCTCAAACTCCCTTCCTCCCAGGGTATTGTGGGTGAGAAGTCTTTTGTTGCTTTCCGCTGATGCATTTTTCCGGTATTGTCCAGGGGTACAGCCGTTATGCTGACGGAACTGTCTGCAGAAATGCTCTACATTATTATAACCACATTGCTCGGAAATGTCGCGGATGGAGTATTCGCTGTACTCTAATAAATCCTGTGCACGGCGCAGACGTCCTTCGATGACATTGTCCATGCAGGAGGAGCCAAATTGGCGGTGATAGAGAGTCTGAAGATGACTGGGACTTAAGTGAAGCTTCGCAGCCATCATGTTTATATTCCATGGAAGCTGAGGATTATTGTAGATCATCTTATGCAATGCAACCAGCTCATGATCGTGAATACCCGGGGACTCATTCTGGATTCCTTCTCTTAATTTGGAGAACAGAACCCGCAGCAGGTGAGTAATGTTTGCTTCGCTTTCAGAGGAGAAAAAGGCGGACTCCCAGGTTAGTAATTTAAAAAGCTGATGACAGTATTCCGAATCTGTTACGGGAAATGGGGTGTTTGTTAACGGAAACAGCTTCACGAAGGAGTGATCGGAACGAAAACGAATCCAGTCATTCCGGTATTCTTCACCGGCAGCACGGTAATAAATCCTGCTTCCTGGTGTATACAGAATAGCAGAATTGGCGGCTGTCCGCATTAGTCTTCCGTCTATGAGCAGCTCCGAGGGAGAGTCGAAAAGAAGCAGAAGATAGCCTGTAAAGCCATTCGGAACATCATATATAAAATCTGAGGGGTGAACGGCACTGTAGCCGACAAATTCAATTTCAGTCATCTGGAATCTCCGCTCTGATATATCAGAGGATATATCAATTTTCTTATAGTATAAATCATTGGAAACTTTAAATCAATGCGATAGTATCAGATTAATATGGCAATCGTCATCAGAGAGCTGCGGATCGTGCAGCGGTCAGACATCAGATGCGTGACTGCATAGGAACATGATTTAGAAGAAGGAGATACATGCATGGTAAATTTGGGTGGGGCAACAGAGAATGACAGAAAAAAGATCGTGATTACAAAGGATTCAAAGGCCTTTTTTCACAATAATGTAGATTATTGTGTGGGAACCGGAAGAATGGGGCTTGCATTGACAGAAGAATATCAGGAGGAGCTGCGCTTGGTTCAAAAGGAAATCGGATTTAAGCATATCCGGGGACATGGATTATTCTGTGATGATATGGCGATCTTTCAGACCTATGAGGAGGATGGTAAGGTAAGGGTCGAGTACAACTATACTTATCTGGATAGAGTAATGGATGCCTATAAGAAGGTGGGGCTGAGACCTTTTCTTGAACTGGGTTTTATGCCTAAAAAGTTGGCAAGTGGAAGCCAGACTATCTTTTACTGGCAGGGAAATACCACTCCTCCAAAAGATTATGATATGTGGTGTAATATGGTGCATTCATTGCTGCGGCATCTGATGGGACGCTATGGAGAAGAGGAAGTTATTCAATGGCCCATTGAAGTATGGAACGAGCCCAATCTTTGCGGCTTCTGGGAAAATGCGGATATGCAGGAATATTTTAAGCTGTTCCATAGAACCTTTGATGCCATAAAGGAAGTGAATCCGGGATTCCGTGTAGGAGGCCCTGCTGTTTGTGGAGGAACGGATGAGAAATGGATTCAGGCATTTATGGAATATTGCCATGAGAATCACATACCTGTGGATTTTGTAACCAGACATCATTACACCATTGATCCGCCGGAATGTATTGGACATTATGCATATTCTGAACTGATGAAGGCAGAGGACGGCTTTGCCAATTTAAAAACAACCAGAGATATTATTGACAGTTTCCCGGAATATAAGGGTCTGCAGATTCATATCACGGAGTTCAACAGCTCCTATACTCCTCAGGGCGTCATTCATGATACAAACCTGAATGCGGCCTTTATAGCACAGCAGCTTTCCAGATTGGGAGATGTGAATGAATCCTATTCCTACTGGACATTTGGTGATGTGTTTGAAGAGCTGGGAGTTCCTTTTACACCATTCCACGGCGGCTTTGGACTGGTTGCCAATGGCTGTATTACCAAGCCGACCTTTTGGACATTTGCTTTTTACAAAAAGCTTGAGGAAAGTGAAGCCAATTGTGTATATAAGGATGACAATATTGTCGTTTTGAAGCGTGCAAACGGTGATTATCTAGGTGTAGCCTGGAATATTGCCCGTAAAAGTACAGAACAGGGTAAAGAAAAAATGCTGTTGGAGTTTACATTTCCGGCTGAACAGGAGGAGTACTGCTTCCTGACTAAGACGGTAGATGAGGAAACATGTAATCCCTTGAAGGTATGGCATGATATGGGAGAACCTGCCAATCTGAGTGAGGAACAGACGAAGCTGATTCGGGAATCATCCAGACCTTTTGTAAAAACAGAGCGTAAAAAGCAGGAGGACGGAAATATCTGCGTAGAGCTTCCTGTAAACCAAAACGGTGTGGTTTATTTCGAACTGAATGCCGGAAAGGTGAATCCGGATCGAGGATATGACTATGATCGTGTGGTCAGCTTGAAGGCTTAAACTAGCACCCGGTAATTTGCTTTATGAAACAATGTACATGGATTAGGCTTGTAAAGGAGGATATCAAAGTGAAAAAACAGGCGTTTAACCCATATTTACCGTCCTGGGAGTATATTCCAGACGGAGAACCTTATGTTTTTGGCGATCGCGTATATGTTTACGGATCCCATGATTACTTTAACGGATATGTTTTCTGCATGGGAGACTATGTGTGCTGGTCAGCTCCGGTCGATGACCTGGGCAACTGGAGATATGAGGGTGTGATTTATCCGAAGACAGCCGATCCGCTGAACCCGGAAGGCAAAATGTGTCTGTATGCCCCGGATGTTACGGTGGGACCGGACGGAAGGTACTATCTTTATTACGTGTTGGACAAGGTTTCGGTAGTTTCAGTTGCTGTATGTGACACTCCGGCAGGAAAGTATGAATTTTATGGCTATGTTCATTATGAAGATGGCACACGTCTGGGCGAAAAGGAAGGTGATGAGCCCCAGTTTGACCCGGGGGTTCTGACGGAAGGAGATGTGACATATCTTTATACCGGATTTTGCGGAAAAGGTGATAAATCCCGTACCGGAGCTATGGCTACGGTGTTGGGAGCAGATATGCTGACGATCAGGGAAGCTCCGGTGTTTGTGGCCCCTGGCTGTGAATATGGTGCCGGTACCGGATTTGAGGGACATGAGTTTTTTGAGGCACCTTCCATCCGTAAAGTAGGTGACACCTATTATTTTGTCTATTCATCCATATTAATGCACGAATTATGTTATGCCACCAGCAAGAATCCTACTAGGGACTTTGTCTATGGCGGAGTTATTGTCAGCAATTGTGATCTGCACATCGATACCTACAAGCCGGCAGATATGCCAACAGCTTACGGTGCCAATAATCACGGAAGTATTGTGCAGATCGGAGAGGACTGGTACATTTTTTATCACAGGCATACCAATAATACCTGGTACAGCAGACAGGGATGTGCTGAAAAGCTGCAGATTATGCCGGACGGCAGTATTCCACAGGTAAAAATTACCTCCTGCGGTTTAAATGGAGGTCCGCTTGAGGGTAAAGGCGAATACCCCGCTTATCTTGCGTGTAATCTGTTTACCGATACCCCATCAGTTTATGTGGGCGAAGGAAATTATCCACGAGTAATGCAGGACGGCAGGGATGGAGACGAAGAAGTTGGATATATTGCCAATATTACAGATTCAACTACCATCGGCTTCAAATATTTTGACTGCCATGATATTCGTGAAATCAGTATTTGGATCCGGGGCTATGCAGATGGCACTTTTGAAGTAAAGACAGCATGGGATGGAGAGGTACTGGCGACATTAGAGGTTCAATATACCAATGTCTGGGAAAAGTATACCGCACCGGTTTCGATTCCGGATGGAATACATGCGCTTTACCTGACCTATCGCGGTAACGGAAATGCTGCATTAAGATCATTTGAGTTATCATAATCTATGTTATTGCATGTGCTGTAGTAACTTATAAGTCATTATTTAGGGAGGTTTCAATATGAATTATAAATCACCGATGGGGTGGAATTCATGGAATACATTCGGGTCTCATATTAATGAGAAGCTGATTATGGAAATTACAGACCGGCTTGTTTCGGAAGGGTATCAGGAAGCTGGTTACGAGTATGTGATTATTGATGACTGTTGGTCACTGAGGGAACGGGTTGACGGAAAACTTGTGGCAGATCCGGAACTGTTTCCGAATGGAATGAAAGCGCTGGCTGACTATGTCCATAGCAAGGGACTTAAATTTGGAATGTATTCCTGCGCAGGATTTAAAACCTGTGCCGGTTATCCCAGTAGCTATGGACATGAATTCGAGGATGCGAAGCAATTTGCAGAATGGGGTGTGGATTATCTGAAGTATGATTTCTGCAATTTCCCGGAAAGTGGCAATGCGAAAAATGCGTATCTGACCATGGCCGTGGCACTTCGAAACAGTGGAAGGAAAATATTTCTGGCAGCATGTAACTGGGGAGTTCAGGATCCGGCTAAGTGGATGCGCTCCAGAGGAGCAGGAAGCTATCGTTCCACCGGAGATATTTTTGATGTACCAAAAAGCTATAAGGATATTTTCGTTTCTCAGGTAGAGAATGTTGAAGGGAATGCTCCCGGATGTTACAATGACATGGATATGCTGATTGTCGGCATGCATGGAAATGGCAACGTGGGAATCGGAGGATGCACCGACGAGCAGTATTTACAGCATTTTGCAATGTGGGCATTTCTTGGCTCACCACTGATTATTGGCGCAGATATTCGGAAACTGGATGAGGTGAACAAGGCTACTTTATTAAATCAGGGACTGATTTCCATTCATCAGGATGCTGATTGTAGACCGCCTTTTGTAGTTGGAAAGGTGGATGGACAGAAATATATTTTAGCGAAGCTGTTATCCGGCAATCGTGTTGCTATCGGATTCTTTAACGTAGATGCCAAGGACGATTGGGTACAGATTATGAGTGTTTCCTTTGACGATCTTGGCATTCATTCAGAATGTGGAATGGGTCTTAGATTGAAAGATGCTGTTACCGGGGAAGATTATGGTGTGTTTTATGATGGCTACAGACTGAAAATTGCGCCGGATCAATGCAGAGTGCTGATCGGTGAACTGGTGACCAGGTAATGGATGAATACTGTAAAAAATGCGGAAAAGAACTCACTCATGATGAAATTGCACTTTACAGAAAGATTTATAATCGCGGAGCGAAAGATTTTCTGTGTATTTCCTGCAGCAGTCAGTATCTTCAGGTTAGTGAGGAACTTTTGCTTACGAAAATGCAGGAATTCAAGGACATGGGGTGTACGTTGTTTCTTCAGTAGTAGCATTTCCGAAGGAGCAGGTCAGGTTTATCTGATGTGGTATAGCTGGCAGACAGCATTCTGGAATTGAAGGCTTTAACTACGAAGTGGGCGAAGATGGAAAGCTTACCCAGATTAATTCCAATGCACTTATGGATAACCTCAATGTTCCGGAAGAATGGGGTGGCGGCGGATATAGTGATGGAAATAATGCCATTAATCCTCTGACCGGTGAGACTTACGCAGTAACCTACTGGAGCAGCTACAAGGAAGAAACTCTGGACGGCTATGGACTCCAGAATCTTGTAAAGTTTGATACCGATAAGTATCAGATTGAATTAGATGCTAAGAATGCAGTTGCTGCAAAATAACCAATACAGAGATTGCAGTAATTTCAAAATTGGTTCTAAATAGTTACCAATTCTGGTACGATTGATTTTTGAGGCGCCTTGTTTTTAGTAGAAAGGCAGGAACAATATGGATCATTCAGCAATTTTACCAAACGGAAAATCCTTTGAATTTTGGGAGGTGCCGGTAACTTATAAAAAAGAAATTCATGTTAATCAGAATCACCCTATGGCGGATGATGCAAATGAGGGTACTTTGGAGAAACCGCTGAAAACAATTAATGCTGCGGCAAAGCTGGCAACAGCAGGCAGCCGTGTTTTGATTCATGGTGGGGAATATCGCCTGAATCCAGAACTTTTCAAAGGATATAACCCGTTTTGTGCGGTTAATATATTACACGACAGGTTATTTATTGAATATGAAAAAACAGATATGACTACTTATCTGAACCGAAGAGGAATGATTTTCTGTGATGGAAAACCTCTGCAGCAGGTGGCTTTATATAATCAGATGTCCAAATGTCAGGGAAGCTACTGGGTAGAAGCCAATGGACAGACAGTTCATTTCCGTCTGCCGGGAGATGCAGATCCTTCAGACCATAAGATTGAGATTACATGCAGAGAGCAGTGCTTTGCACCGGAGTTCCCTTTCCTTTCGTATATTAAAGTAAAGGGAATTACCTGTGCCCATGCGGCTACAGGAGCACCGGTTCCTCAGCGGGGAGCTCTTTCCTGTTACAGAGGCCACCACTGGATCATCGAGGACTGCACCATTGACTGGTCTAATGCGGTAGGCATCGATGTAGGAAATGAATGCTGGCATCGCCGGACTTTTTGCTGCTCATATGCTGATCGAGGACAACCTGATCGAGGGAACGGGCTGGCAGAAAATGGAGCTTTCCTGGGAAGCAGGAGCTATCAAGCTTCATAACAGTGTAGATGGCCTGATCCGTCACAATGTGTTTCGAAATACATTCCGGGCGGAAGGAATGAACAGAGGCGGAACTTCTGTGGATGCAAAGCTTATCAATAATATTTTCTATCATTGCGAGGAGGCGGCTATAAAGATGCCCACCAAGGCCAACGAGGCAGAGGGTAATTGCTACGTAAAGGAAGAGGGCGGTTACCTGAGAATCCTTTATCCACAGCCTCCGGTATGCCTGCATCTTCCTGCTTGGCAGGAATTTTACGGCTTTGACCTGCATGGACAGGAGGCCTGGTTTGACGTTGATGTTGATACAGAAAAGCTGACTTTTACCTGCAAAAAGGCGGCAAAGAAACCCTTTGCGTTCCCAGGTGAACTGGAGAAAAGAAATTTTGTATTTGAACCGGAAAAGACGCGATCAGTAGATGCAAGTGCATTGATACAGGCAGATTTTTATGGAATAGAAATTGAGAACGGAAGATGCCTGCCGGGACCTTTTGCAGAGCTTGATCCTAACCGGATTTATGACATTGATCCCAGAAAGAAATAGTAAAATTAGCGGAGGTAGGAATTATGCTGAGAACAGTACGGACAGAAAATGGATGGGTGAAAGGTATTGAAGCCGCAGACCCTAGGATAACTGCATTTAAGGGAATCCCTTTTGCGGCTCCTCCGGTAGGAGAGAACAGATGGAGAGCACCCCAGCCCTGTGAAGACTGGGATGGAGTTCGTGAATGCTATCGCTTTGCTCCGATTTCCATGCAGAGCGTCCCGGGAATCGGTGATAACGTGTATATCCGTGAGTGGCATGTGGATCCGGAAATTGCCATGGATGAGGACTGTCTGTATTTGAACGTATGGACAGGTGCTAAAGAAGTAACAGAAAAACAGCCGGTTTTGGTATGGTTTTTCGGAGGAGGACTCCAGTGTGGATATCCTGCCGAAATGGAATTTGACGGAGAGAGAATTGCACGTCGTGGTGTGGTTGTTGTAACGGTAAACTACCGGGTTAATGTTTTTGGATTTTTGGCACATCCTCAGCTGACAGAGGAGCAGCCTGACGCACCGACTAATTTTGGAAGTCTGGATCAGCAGGCAGCACTTCGATGGGTACAGAGAAATATTGCTTTCTTTGGTGGAGATCCGGGTAATGTGACCATTGCAGGACAGTCAGCCGGAGGCGGAAGTGTTATGAGCCAGATGGCATGTATGGATAATGAAGGCTTATTTCATCGTGCAGTAGTGATGAGTGCAATGATTCGCTCTCCTTATCAGGTTGGAGGAATCGGAGTGCCGGAGGAATTGTGGCATGCTGAGGAAAATGGACAGCATTTTCTTTCTTTCCTGGGCTGCTCAACTATTGAGCAGGCTCGTAAGCTGGATGCGGCTACGATTCGTGACAAGTATGAGCAATATACCAAAATATTTCCGGCTATGTTTACCGTATTGGATCACAAGTTCTGTGTAGGTGACCCAATGGTTCTTTTCATGGAAGGCAAGCATGTAAATGTTCCCGTTATGTCTGGAAATACTTCAGATGAATTTCCCAGTTATATAGAAGCTTCCTCAAAAGAAGATTTGAAAAAGAAAGCAGAAGAGATTTTCGGAAAGAATGCTGAGACCTTTTTGCGCTTTCCCGAGGCAATGCGGGAGGATTCTGATGGAAAGTATGCGAAGGTAAACGGAATTGAATGTACGATCAAGTGTCTTTTTTCAGATAAAAAAAGTGCAGGTGAAAAAAAGCCCTACTATTATTACAGGTTTGATTCAGATATTCCAGGATGGGATAATGCCGGAACCTTCCATTCTGTAGATTTATGGTTTTTCTTTGAAACACTGGCGAAATGCTGGAGACCCTTTGTGGGGCGGCATTACGATCTTTCCAGAATGATGTGCAATTACTGGGTGAATTTCATAAAAACAGGTGATCCAAACGGCAATGATGCGGACGGAAAGCCAATGCCCTACTGGTATCCATATGAAAAAGAAAAGCCCTGTGAGATGATCTTCATGTCAGATGGACCGGTAGTGAACTGCGGATGGGTGACACCCTTTAAGGAATTTTTACAAGAACAGATCAAGAAAACCCTTTCGATAGGAAAGATTTTCCATAAAGAATGGCTGGAGCCGATATGGGAAGGTGGGTATTGCTTCCGGGAAACCTTTGCAGCAGTTGCTGATGAGAATGGATGCAGGGCTTCTTTCCTGTGGACTCCAAAAGAAGTTTTGTCCGTAGAAAGCTATGACGGGGAAACAGTATATGAAGAGGGGATTGATTACCTTGTAGAGGGAGATGAGCTGGTAATTCCTGAAGGGAGTCACATACCGGTAACCGGATGGGATACCTTCCTCTATCCGGACTTTGATACGGCAAAGAAGGCAGGAGAAGCAAGCGAATTTGCAAAAGATTTCGGTCCGCTAGTGACTACCAACGGAAAATTCTTAAACCTATGTGCCATAGGCAATCCGAAGCTTGTTACAGAGAAACAGATCGCAGTTACCTATAAGGCAACGAAGAAGGAGTTACTATCCGCTCCGGAAAGTCAACTGGACAAACTGCCGAAGCTCTCTGCAAAGCTGGAAGTAGGAGAACCCGTTAAGATTGTTTTGTATGGGGACAGCGTGTGCTGTGGCTGTGACTGCAGCGGTATGTATGGACAGAAGCCGGGACAGCCTACCTGGGCAGAGCTGCTGTTCCATCAGATGGAGGAAAAATGGCAGAGTCCGGTATGCTTCCACAACACATCGGTAGAAGGAGTGGATTCCGAATGGGCAATCGAAAATTCATCACAGCGTGCAGCCAACTTCCATCCGGATCTGGTTATTCTTGGTTTTGGAATGAATGACCGTTGCGGTATGGAAGAATACAGAAATAAAACAGGCAGACTCATAGAGGCAATCCGGAAGGTTAGTCCGAAAACGGAATTTTTATTGATTGCGTCTACGCTTCCCAATGAACTGGCTGCTACGGAGCCACACCATTTCTGGGCACATCAGGATGAATACAGTGAAAGTCTGAAGGGCTTAGAAGGTATGGGAGTTGCTATAGCAGATATACAGGCAGTTCAAAAAGAAATCGGAAAGAGAAAACGATACATTGATATAACCGGAAACTGGTTAAATCACCCCAATGATTATCTTGCCAGAATTCTGGCACAGGTAGTGATCAAAACTCTTGGAATGTAAAAAAGGAGCCTACAATGAGCAAGTTAAAGATTAAAACAAAGGAAAGATGATTTGAGACAGCCAGGGATTTATACGGAATCTTTTTTGAAGACATTAACCGTGCCGGAGACGGAGGACTTTATCCGGAAATGCTTCGAAACAGAAGCTTCGAAGATTCCGTTTTACCGGAGGGTTATATACAGCAGGAGGATGGCATCCATGTAAAAACCGTATCCGGATGGCTGGATGAGTTTTGCAACGGAGAAGGCTTATGCCGCTGGGTAAAGGGCAACAATATTCCGGAGACAGAAATACCGGCATGGTATACACATAATGCAAAGATGGAACTGGAACTGACGGATACCCTGAATGAACATCGGGACGCAGCTCTGCGTATGCAGTTTGAAAAGGACGGATCTCTGACTAATACCGGTTACTGCGGTATATCCGTAAAGGCTGGAGAAAGTTACTCTTTGTATTTATTTGCAAAAGCAAAGGAAGAAATAGGACTGGACGTAGCAATCGAAATGTAATTCCCTGATTAACGTATTAAGCAGACCCATTATCGGACTTTACAATATAACACCTGAAACGGCTCAGATTGCCGGTGAGCTTATGGACGCCATCGCATTTATTGTTATTTTTCAGTCTATGAACAGCATTCTGACAAAGGGAGTGCTCCGTGGCGGTGGTGATACGAAAATTCTCATGGTGGCAGATATTATTTTTCTGTGGGCTGCGTCATTGCCCCTTGGAATTCTGGCGGGGCTGGTATGGCATCTGGATGCTTTTTGGATCTATGTTTTTCTGAAAATAGATCAGATTTGTAAATCGATATGGTGTGTATTCCGCTTGAGGAGCGGAAAGTGGATAAAAACTTTTTCAAAGGAGAAAATGAATCATGCACAGTAAATTAAATCAGGCAATTACATTACATCCATTATTTTTTGACTCTGTTAACAAAAAGACATAAGAACGGCCTGAGAATACAGCCGCAGGAAATGGTGGAGGTGGAACCCGGGGATGAAATCCGTTTTGGGAAGAGGAATTTCTGTTTTCGGTGAGAGCTCCTGCTTTCTGTTTGCCCATGAGTTATCCTGTCATATGAAATTGCTGTTCTGTATGTATGCTGGCATTCACAGAAAGCAATTTTGTATGGCTCTGAATAGTTATAAATTTTAGATAGGATGTCAAAAACGTTTTGATGGGTG
>OGCY01000464.1_pt1 | contig 11249 bp, 8 predicted proteins | sample 1570311 | NCBI WGS metagenome assembly OGCY01 (sample SAMEA2582165, study PRJEB24529) | metagenome | biome: Human gut stool | place: China | collected 2011
AAAAGTCATGTTAATAATATGAAAATAAGTTTAAATTTGTTTTAAATTTATGATATAATAGTCTCCATAGAATGTTGGAGGTGAGAGTATATGAATTTTGTGGGACGTGCTGAGATTATTGAGAGTATCCAGTCCCGTATTGCGATGAATCAAATGAGTTTGTGTGTTGTGTATGGTCCGCATCGCAGTGGCAAATCCTATGTGGCTTCCCAGCTTGTGCGCCGTCATAAGGCGTTATACTTGGCGGGTCGCATGGCTAATGAAGCAATCCATGTAGCCGATATGAATCGAGCTCTTGAGGCACGTTTTGTTCCTACCGATGGGCAGGATAAATTCGAACCGATCACTAGCTTGCAAGAGGCCTTTGAGGGTCTATTTGAAAGCAGTGTAAAAACGCCTCAGACTGTGGTGATTGATGATTACCCTTCCTTGGTGGAGGCTGTACCTCAGTTCCCTATCCACTTGCGCGATTTGTTAGATGCTTATAAAGAAACGAGCCATTTGAACATCATCTTGATGGCAAATGGGTTAGAACAGCTCGATGGCCGCATCATTGGCGATCGCAGCTTGATTGGCCCTTATGTGTCGGAATATTTTGAGGTGAAACCGTTCTCCTTGGTGGACATGAAATCCTTGGGCCTTCACTATGCTAAGGATGACTTGCGTACCGTGTTCGCCGTAACAGGTGGTTTGCCTGCTTATGTGCAGTACTTTGATAATGGTGAAAGCATCGATACGAATATCATTAATTTGTTCTTCTCCGTATCGGGCGCACTCTTTGAAGAAACGCAGCATATCTTACATCGAGATATGAAGAATATAACTGGTGCTAATGCGATCCTATCTGGCCTTGCTACACTAGAGAGACCATACTATGTGGAGCTGTTGCAAGCTAGCCAAATTAAAAGCGGCACCTTTACATCTCGCTTAAACGACTTGATGGCCATGGGCCTTGTAGGTCGTATCCAAGCGAATAGCCGTGGACCAGCGAAATACGCTGACTACCACTTTACAAATAGCATGTTCCATTTCTGGTACCGCTATGTGTATAAATACTGGGGCGACATCGTCCGTGGCAATGGTGCAGACGTGTACCAAACCTACGTAAAACCACAACTTAAAGACTTTGTGGAAGCCTCCTGTATTGCAATGTAATCAGACAATTTAAAATACGATTACCTGTACAGTTACTTGTAACATCAGAATACGTTACGCCTAACGTGTATATCAGTAATTGTAACTTACGTACTATTACCCAATGGTAGTACTAATTCCTCTAAAAAAGACACCATATTCCTCTGTGGTGTCTCTTTTTATTATTTTCAGCAATTACCTATCTAGGTGTATAGTTATGTCTTTTAATGGATAGAAATTAATGTTACATTATAACCGAATATGTGAGAATTCTAAGGAATTGCCAATTTGTCAAAATCCCCGTTCCGCGCTATTGTGTAGATAAGCGCTATGCCATGGCAGGAAAGGGGATTTATGTTATACACAAACGAAGAACCGTTAGTACAACGAACCTGTATTAAAACTGCAAGCTTACAATCTGAGGAAATATCTTCAAAGGGAACAGCTTCCAAAGAAGTACCATCTAAGAGACCTTCTTCTAAGGAATTAGAATCTGAAACGATACCGCCTAAGGAATCAGCGTACAAGGTGCCAGAGGAGTTAAAATTACAGACTCTCATCTGTGGTCATCAGGTTTTAACATCCTTATCGGATAAGAGCCTCGTGTCGATTTGTCAAAATCCGAATATGCGGATTCAAACGGTGGGTTACCAGCCGTGGTCCGCTGATGAGCTGCGCCATGATGCGGCTCAAATCGAGCTCTGTCGCAGGTATCGACCACTCATCTTACACTATACGAATAAGACGGGGAACCGCGAGTTCCGTGAAGACCTAGAGAGCTATCTGTGGGCCATCCTATTGGAATCGATTTATAGCTTTGATCTAAAAGGCTCTGTGCCGTTCCCTGGCTTTGTGAAAGCAGGTGTTAGGTATGGATATATGCGGTATTGGAAGCGGGAGCGATTGCGTAATCATCGTGAGATTCATATACCAGACCGCATCACCGATGATGGCGAGGTAGCGGTTGGCATGGATATCTTTTCATCTGGAGAGAATATAGCAGACATGATCATGACGGCCGATGAGGAACAACGACTACGGGCTCGACTCGTATGGGCGCTCGGCAGATTATCTCCAGATCAACAAGACCTATTGCGTCGCGTGTACGGTGATTGTAAAAGCCTTGTATCCGTTAGCGAAGAATTGAACTGTAGCCGCCAAGCTATCCAACGGCGCCATGAACGAGCCCTTCGGAAGCTGCGTAGATACTTGACGACAGACTTTAAGAAACTACGAGTACACTAGATATGAATGCACTACGGTTATAAATTCATTAGAGCTATATACTAATTAGCATTATACACGAATGAGATTCATATGACTTTGAATCGATTAGAATATGTGGTGTTAATATATGACTGTTAGTTTAGTAGAGCTAAGTTTGTATCAGGATGATATGTGTTAATATAATTTAATTTCTTATTTATATTCTAATTCTTGCATAATTACGTTAATCGCGATTAACAGATATACATAAAATATGCAATTTTCAATTTAAATGAGAAAATAATGACACATATAGGTATATATTACTTTTACAAGATCATAAAGTCTTTAATTTTACATAAATTTCTATAGTTTTGTGTATATATTTACAAATTATACAGTGTGATATACAATTAAACCAACAGCAGATTAAAGCATGCGAATCTGCTTTCACAGAACACGTGTTCATTGTATTGTTGAAAGGAATGTTCCTAAGTTGAGGGGAGAGAATTCCTATGATGACATGTAATGAAGTACCAGTAGCGGTGGCCACTTGGCTATCTAAGGGAGAGAATTTGGATTTGATCTATACGAATCCGAAGAATCATATTGTTTGTTTTATTCCTACCTATGAACCTGGCGGCGGGGACAGCACGATGTGCTATTTCGTCGATGGCCGTCAAGAATTGGTGCATCTGCCAATTCGTACTATTCTACGAGAGCTGGCCTTACAAGAAGGGCTGAGGCCGAATTATATCATGACTAGTGACGGTCGGCGCAGCAGCTATACGGCGCCTAAGACCTATGGGCCGCACCTGACCTTTGGTCATATTAAATGTCGGCGTCCCATTGGCAAGGACGTGGTATATGGACTCTTTAACGTGGCGATACCGTATCAATACATCGTCACCGATGGTCCTGATCCAGATACGAGCTATATTCACGTGGGCGACTTTAAACCTATCTTGGTGTACCAAGCCCCACACCACGTGAAACACAAGCTGAACGAAGCTATGTTAGAACATTGCAACTACGTGCGCAAAATGCTAGCCCGCATCAAACTCAGCCAAAACCCACAAGTTGTGGCCGAACTATTTATCGCCTGGAGAGACCTAACAAGATAAGACAGTTAGGGGGAAGAGAAGAATAAGTAGAGGGAGATGAAGTAATAGGGGAGAGAAAAAGGAGGAGAGTTTATAGAGAAAACAATCATACACGGAAGCTGTAAATAAAAGGTTATCATTAAGACACTATAAATAACGTTCTATTAACAGTAAAAACCACCCCATATAGGGGTGGTTTATTTTTGTTATTTATATAGAGTCTAGCCACGTGGCCAAATTTTTAGTGCTATTTCAGCAAATTCTTCTTGTCGTTTTATAATTGTAAAGGTAGTCCAGTCATCTATTGAGACAAGATCACGAGTCATTTTGATTTCAGACTTCTTATAGATTTCTTTCTTTTTATCGAAGCCTTTGTTCTTGGCTCTATTGTTATATTCTTGGCCTAATAGAGTTAGGTTACCTAAACGCCATAGGTATGTTTCATGGTCTTCATCGTTGAAGTTGATCCATTCATCATTAATCTTTTTAGGTAGAATATGTTCAACATGAACACGGTTCGAGTCATCCACAATTTTTGTTTCATTAATGTCAAAGTTATTAATTTTACGAAGTAAATAGCGGATAACCGCATTCTTCTTGGAGTTGAAAATTCTGAAGTTATTGATGAATTCCTCATCTGATACCATAAGAGAATATAGTTTTTTTAGGATATCATCTTTGGTTGGCTTTTTACTGGATGTACTATCACTATTAGGTGGCCAAGTTTTATCGCTAATACTTCTAGCGATTTGTGCAAATACAAGCTCATACTTATTAGCAACAAGCCCTGAAACAACAAAGTTACGAACTACTAGTGTTTCTATTGCTTTTAAAACCTCATTTATATCTTCTTCAGAGTAGTTCTGCAGTCTTAGAGCAAAGATGATAGGAATATATGATGATGCATCTAGTTTTTGCATCTCAATAAGTCGTTCGTTCAGTTCAGTTAAATCAAAGTCCTTGTTATCGTCAGGATGTAGTATGGCTGCACACACCTTAGATAAAGAGCGTAGATTTGCTAATAATGCATTGACATCAGATTGTGATGTTATATTTGTACGTAATTCTTTAAATAAATCTTTTTCTCGGGCAAAGCGCTTTGTACTGTTCCAATAATAGCGAATAAATTTTGTTGGATCTATATTATCAAGATTATCAATAATAGTATTCCAAGTTTCAGTAGCACTAGGTAAGTCATTTTGTGCCATGCGAAGAATATGATTTTTTAATAAATCTGCGGTTTCTAGTGCTTTACCACGAGCGTTGAGCGATTCAAAGATTATATATGCTTCATTGATATCGTCAGTTTCAACCGTCATAAGGATAAACTGATTAATTAAGGCTTGGTATAGTTTATTTAGTGCTTTGTATTGATTAGACTCATTCTTTTCAAGAAATTTATTTACCTTTCCATTAAAGAATTTACTTGCATAGAAGATATTATAATTAGATGGTTTAAGTTTCTTTTTATCAAATTTTTTGTCAGTATAATCAATGGCTCCACGTTTTTGTACATATTCAAAGAAGAACTCTTTATCAACACCACCCATAGATAAATACTGCTCTCGCTTGCTTTCAGATATGCGGCCAATATATTTAGCATTAATATCCTCTGAGTCGTCATTTGCATCATTATTGTTTGTTGAATCGGCAATTTCTTTAAATTTTGTTCGTAGAATATCTAGGAAGATAATTGTTGTTGAGATTCGTTGCTGGCCATCAATAATATAGCGTTTACCATCTTCTTTATTCTTATGAATAACAACTTGACCGAGAAAATGTTCGTCATGAGTATTTTCTTCGTAAATTTGCTTTAAGTCTATCCAGAAATCATCCAGTTGAGTCTCTTCCCAAGAATAACCCCTTTGATACTCTGGAATATAAAGCTTCTCATTCCCTAAAAAAGAACCTAATTTGGTTAGATTTGAGTTAATAATCCCCATATTACTACCCCCATATACAAAAATACTTTTCTTATAAATATTAGATCATACTTTGAAGTAGAGATCAAATATTATAGGAAAATGAGAGTATAAAAAGAGGAGACTGTTTTGAGACAGTCTCCTCTTTTTATAGGTTTATCACATTAAGGTTGCCATTTAGAGTACCCAAATCCCATCATAATAATGCTCACCACGAGCATGCCGTTACCAAGGGTAATAGTGCTGTCACTTGTGGCTAGGCAGGTAATAAAGGCTCCAATTCCCATAATGATAGTTCCTAGTATAGCTGATAGTTTATAGATTGCCATGATGATCACCCGTTGCTTTCACTAACGACATTAGGTTTCACAATATACGTGATAAGTGTGTATAGTAGGGCACCGATTATAATCCCATTCAGTGAAGCTAATCCAAATGGTATGAATTTAACACCGACTAATGATATTGCCCATGTGATCCAAGGAACTAGATTCCATTTTTTGAAAGTTGCCTTGTTATAATCAATATATTTTCCACGATGAACGAGATAGAAATCGGCTAGGATAATACCGCATAATGGTGGAACGATAATGCCTAGTGTGCTTAAGAATACAAAGAGTGATTCAATTTTGTACGGTTGTGTAATAGTTGCCAATGCAGAGATAGCAATCAGTACAGCTAGCATAATATTTCTATTTAATTTGAAAGAGTTTGCTAGGTTTAGTGATGTGGAATACAGGTTTGCACCATTTGTTGTAAAGATATTAGTTGTTAACAATAATAAGCTTGGGAATACAAGACCAAAGCTTAATAATACTGTAATTAAGTCGCCATCATGCATAGCTATGCCTGCAATAGCGCCACAGCTAATCATTAATGTATTACCACCTAATAAGCCAATTGTGCTAGCGGTAATAACATCTTTTTTGCTTTTACCATAGCGCATAATATCGGCGATACATGTTGCAGTAGATAGAATCCATGTACCAATAACAATAGTGATACCAGAAAGTAAATCAATAGGTTGTAATGGTATATGATTAAACAGTTCTTGCCATCCACCGATGGTTAGAACAGAACGAGTGGCTGTACCTAGTGAAAGGAATACGATAGCTGGAATTGCGATATAGCCAAATACTGCAAGTGATTTAATACCTAGAATTGCAAAGATACCCATGATAACAGCACTGAGCATCATAGCAATGACTTCACCTGTGTAGGAAAGGTTGAATACTTGAGCAATAAAATGTCCATATAAGGCCGCTTGAATAGTGTACCAACCTAGATTGACTATAGGCACAAAGAGGGATGCAATTCTAGATCCTTCCTGACCAAAGCTGTATCGAGTCAAAAGAGCAAAGGTAAGCCCTGTTTTATAAGCAATTACGCTCACTAGTCCTGCGATGATACATAAGAAAATATTCCCTAGAATCATGGCTAATAATAATTCATTGAAGGTAAGCCCCGCAGCTAATCCACCACCAGCCATCATACTAGTTACAAGAAAAACGAATCCGGTCCAAACGATTGTGAGTGAAAAACAAGATTTTCTTGCTGCTAATGGCACAGGCTCTCTTGAGTACTCATTATCTGAGTTTGTATTAACCTGTTCTACAAACTCTAATTTCTCCTTACTCATAGATCTACACTCCTATACGTAATGAAAACTACCATGATGTGTTTTGTATTTATATAAACATGGCAGTAAAGACCTATCTTGTAGCGTAAATATAGCAAATGTCTCAAATAGAGAGTTCATATTTAATTGTCATAAACGAATAGTATTTAATTTCATTAAAGCATACTTAGAATTAATATTCAATATGTATGCTATACGTATAAGGGAATGTTGAGAGTGAGATATATTCTATATATTGATAGTGTTATAGATATTGGTATTTGATGTTTTGAAAGTAACCATGACTGATCTATTTAGAACCTCTATTGATGTGAAAAATTTTACTCGTTGTTACTGTTATAGTATAGGTGTAGAGTTATCGTTTATCGCAGTTTGTTGTTGAGTGAGGTGGCATGTATGGACGTTTTCAGTAGATCTCAGCTTAATTATATTGTTCAGTCGTATATAGGCAAGCAAATCATGATAGTTGTGCCTAGTCAGTCCGTAGGACAAGGCATTGATGCGGAGGCGAGGGATAATCATCTATCTCTTAATCGTCAAATAATATGTCGTTCAAATACTGACAACCAAGCGGTGCTAGGGTTGCCTTATTCTTATACGACAGGCCGTGATTGGCATCGACATCATATTTATGGGCATGTTGATAACGAAGCTTTTGGTATGGAGCTCATCTGTTGGAGGCCTGATAGCTTAGAGGACTTGCAAGAGGTGGCGGCATGGTATGTACAGAAATATGGAGCTCATCATGTACTATTCATTTCCTTAAAGGGTAAAACTAAGATTTGGAATTATGAAGGTTCTAGGATTGTAGGACATCGTAAACTTGGTCTATGGCAAGCAGATTATATTGAACTATATGGTCAAATGATTGTGGACGATTTGAAGTATAAGGGATGTACTTATCAATGCATCTCTATTGAAGAGGATTATCGCCTAGTTCGTGCGCCTCATTGTGATCGTAGTAATTTAGATGATTTTGGACAACTTTCTAGTCATTTAGGTTTAGACCACATTCTCTTTATTCCGGCTCTCAATCATCAGGTAGAGGGCCGTACGATGCAGCAGTATCTCTCTTTCCTTGATGTGCCTTATGACAAGGTGCATCATTCCTTTGCAACTGGTGAAAATTTCATATATTACGTCCTTTATATTCGTCATTGTAGGTTGAAATTAGTACTCGATGTACTACAGTTATTGATTGATGACTACGATAGCAAACCACTGTTATACGTAACACCAGAAGGTAATCTTTATATTTTGCAACAAGATATGAGCATACTGCAAGGCGGTGGAGTATTCTCTAGAACATCTTACGTAGCGATGTTTACTAAGTTAAATAAAGAAATCCTACAAATACAATTAGACAGAGACTTTCACTATAATCGGCCTAATATGTTTACGAGAATGGGTGGGGCAATGATACTTGGACAAATAAAATAATTATGTATAGTGATTGGTTGGTTGAAAATTATATTCTCATTTAAATCCAAAATAGAGACTGAGGGGAAAGCATCATGAATATTAAAAGCTCAAAATGTTTTTGTACAGAATTGGTATATCTAAAAGCTTATATAACATTGATAGTAATAGAATCGTCATATATTTTGGACGAATAGCGTTACATACATATAATAAAAGCTGAAGCTTTATGCTTTGGTCATATATAGGCACGTTCTCTAGGTTATAGTATACTTATACTAATGAGAGAACGTGTCTATTATTGTTTGAGAGGTGTTGTATGAAACTTAAAAGTACCTTGTTGGGCTTAGCTGTGGCATTAGCTTTTACCATGCCTATTGATGCGGCGCAGTATACTGTTCCTGAAGGACAACCGCCTGTACCAGGAGCTGACGCTAGTATTCCCGATAATGCATATCAGAACTATCGTTATGATAAGGCTCGTAATATTACTACTGCTGATCATATTAAGAAAATGGAAGAGTATAATAAGCGGATTGATAGAGAGGTTCTTGAGAAAAAAGGTACTGCAGAGCGGGCAGAGCAATTAAAAAAAGCCTATGCGAAGTATTTGGATTTAATTACGCATGAATCTACTGTAATTTTATTGCATGAAGGTGACTATAAGGCTAAAGTGACATTGCCTATTTCCGCGGTAGAAAGTTATTTTGAGGACTTAAATAAAAAGGGTAAAGGTTCGTATGTTTTTGAACACAATGTTATTGCTGGGTTAGTAGGTGCTAATGAAGGGGTTGATGAGTCAGGATTTAATAGAAATGATCAACGTAAGGGGGAATTTAAGTATCCGGGCATTAGTAAAGGCTATTGGGGTATAAGAGAGAAGTATTCGAATGGGAATCTACCTGTAATGTATGCGGCTGTTACTTTTGATCAATACCCAAATCAGATGTATATGGCAATCCTAGGTAATAAGAATCAGCCCATTACAAAAAATTTAGAATCTACAATGTCTAACTTTGTAATTCCTTCTATGCAGACATTAGATAATCTAGATAAAACTAGTGATACTGTTACGTGGGATAATCTAACCTATCGACTACCTAAGGGTATGATGTTAGATAGGGAAGAAAAAAGTGATAACTTTCAAGGTCGCGTGTATGTTGGAGACGGTATGAAACTCGTTGTTGCACGTAGTGCCTTAGCAGATAAAGCGGTGCCTATACAGTTGTATACTCAGACTGTTTTAAAACACTTTTTTTATAAAAAGAATCCAATATTAGTAAAAGATATACCTCTTCAAGCAGCCTTGATATGGAATAATGGTGTTCCTTCTTATCTTTTGGAGCAATATAATCCAGGTAAGAAATCTCGTATTTTCCATCTGATAACAGATGATAAATATGAATACTATATTTCGCTTACCTATGAAGATGGTAACAATAAGTATAATCATATTGAACTACGTAATATAATGGAATACTTAGACTTCGGAAATGCCAAGCAATTAAGACATGCTAGTAATAAAAGAGTAAAGAAATAAGAAAAAGACCGTACTTTTAGGTACGGTCTTTACTGTATTTATCTATATATTTCTATTATTCGTTCCTTATTGTATCGTATATTAGTTCGTTCTATAATAGACTTAGGATAGTTGGACGAGGTTGGGCCTCTCTTCGTTTTTGAAGGGAGAGTTGCTTATGAGTGGTTATAAAATCATTATGATTATCCTTGGGATTTTATCAGTCATGATATCCTTTGGAGCACTTGTGGCGCTTATTTGTCTAGAAATAGCAAAATAGCCCTTCGTTTCTTCGGAAATTAGATAAAACGAAAAGGCCATTTCTACATATTATTAAGTTTGTGAGATGAGCCTGACGTCACTACTCGTCTGACTATCTATCTATATTATAGTAAGGTTATGATATATCGTCAAATTGTGATGAATGTGTGTATGGCACATAATTTAAGGATATCGTTATAAAATAAGAAAACTCCTATTGGTTTAACCGATAGGAGTTTTTTCTTAGAGAACTCTTTTAGAACGTTCTCTTACATTATTCTTTTAAGTTATTCTTTTAAATCATTTGGTATAGCCGGTGGAGCCGGTGGTTTACCCATGGCTCTTTCAATGCATACGACAGCTACAAAGACTATGAGGCTGACGATGGAACCAAAGATGATGGACATAATGCCATATGGATTGCCCACGAATTCCCAGTATACGCCTGCGATAGAGCCGAGCACGATGGACCAAATGCCAGCGCCAGCTGTTGCATTTTTCCATGTGAGGCCTAGTAGGAAGGCAGCGAATGGGCCCGCGGATCTCATGGTGAAAGCAAATACGAGCATCGGAATGATGGCTTTGCTTACGAGAGAGATAACGATGGCGATAATGCCGAGGAATAGCACGCATAGACGGCTATAATTTGTGAGCTGAGCATCGGTGAGGCTTTTACCAAAATGATGTTCCACGATATCCTTGGTAAATACAGTAGCAGCGCCTAAGAGATCGCCTGCGCCTGATGAAAGCGTCGCCGATACGACAGCGGCCATAACGAAGCCCGCCATTACTGGAGGCATGAGGTTAAGTGCTACCGTTGCCACTGCATTATTCGCTTCGATGTTCGGGAACTCAGCCAATGCTACAAGGCCTAACACTGCAGGAACAAAGGCAAATAGAGCCATGATAATACCACAAATGATGGAACCAAGAACGGCTGTTTTTTCGTCCTTCGCGGCGAAGTACCGTTGTACGGACTCTTGGCCGGTGGAGAAGGTCATGAAGTACATGATAATAAGGCCGATGATGGTTTTCCAACCAACCTT
>OGCY01000465.1_pt1 | contig 11242 bp, 14 predicted proteins | sample 1570311 | NCBI WGS metagenome assembly OGCY01 (sample SAMEA2582165, study PRJEB24529) | metagenome | biome: Human gut stool | place: China | collected 2011
AACTGACTATAATGCTTAAGCAGCTTGATCGTGTTGTGTCGAAGTTTACGACCTAACTGTGCATTTTCTTGCTTGGCTAATTCATAGTAGGTTTTTGTGGCCACCTCAGTGGCCAACCTAGTGATTTTTTCAATTTCGTATTCATTCAAATACATCTCCCCCTTTTACATTTGTAGTTTAGTCCGAATTGTGTGTTTACCAACTTCAAAAGAAGTATCTAACCAAAAATTAAATTATGTTCAGGGCTTTCCATTCATCTAACGTGAATATCGCCTTACCATGCTTTTGAGCATATTCGTACTCACCATTGCACCCCCGGCTATTTCCCCAACCAGGACACAATATTAACACGTCACAATGATTCAGTAGGCCTAAACATATGTCTAAGCCCTTCTGGTAATCATCACCAGTTAAATACATAAATCCGTAATTGTGAATCGGCGATACATAATCATGATTTGTATCACTTAACACCAACTCACTCATAATCATATCTATTTTTTCTTTGTTGCTCTTCTCACCCCCATAAGGGTGAGCCACATATACTAATCTTTTCCTCATTCGCTCTCCGTTTGTTTAAAAATAGCTCGTAATGGTTTTTATTGCATAATATTTTTAAACGCCGTCTAGGCGCCAATATTTTAATCCTAGAGGCATTTATTACTACAGGAATATAATCATATGCTCTGAAATATGTAGAATTACATAATTTTCTGTATCCGTTATGATTTCATCGGCCATTGTTCCTATGAATTTCCTGTTATCGTTTTCTAGTACACCAGCTAATTGCAATCCGTCTAAAATAAACTTCTTGGCAAAAGCCACATTATCCGGGTCATGTCTAGTTGATGAATGCCATTCAAACAATAAGTCTACTTTGCTAGCAACAGGAGGTATGCTTTGCTCGATGCATTGCACCCTTACCTGCTCTGTGCATTTTTTCTTCATTGCTGCTGCAGCAATTGTTGAACCTCGCTCACAGTCAATGTACTCGTTCAATGTTGGGAACCTATCATGGGTTTTCTTTCTAAATCGAAACTGACAACGTAGGATAATCTTCATCGGTGCGATTCTCCAAAAAATATAGCTTCCTCATAATCTTTGCCACGTAATCTATCAATTACTCGTTCGCTATAATGATCTTTTGTTTGGGCATCATTATAATTGGTTGTCAATATAACCGGCTTCATATCATGGTATCGGCCAATAATAATGCTTTCAACTTTAGTGTGAACCCAGTCAGATTTAGAGTACTCGGCTCCAAAATCATCTAACAGCAACAGCGGAATATTCCTGAGCTTTTGTTCATAATTTAGAAATGCAACTCTATCACCCTTAGATAATGTGAGCATAATGTCCAATAGACTAGGCATAGAAATCATCATACAGCCCCGGTTTAGCGCTAGAACCTCTTTCAGAATACTAACTGCTATAGAAGTCTTTCCAGTGCCAGCAGAGCCCCTTAAAATCAATCCTTTGCCACTTTTAAGATTTGCCTCTAGGTTATCCACATAATGTTTTACTACAGCATATGCTTCTGAATTTTCTTTAGGAAATCTGCCATGTTTACGTAACCACTCAAAATCCATGTCATAGTATCGCCGAGGGATACCAACAGCAGCATAGTCCCCATTGATATCACTCTTAATCACTACAGGCTTATCATAAACAGGATAAAAGAACTCATCCTTTACCATGGACTCTCTCGTATTCTGCTTGCCAGTCGACTTCTTCCTTTTTTCGAGAAACGTTTCTAGTATTTCCGTTATGTTTACTTGCTCCAAAATCTTTTTGCACCTCCTTCTTCAGATTCCCTGCCGTGACAGTTTCAACATACTTGATGCTGTTACCGCCATTATCAGCTGTGGTATTAATAGCAACAATGACTCGTTCTTTGCCATAAGACTCAACCAGATCATCTAACCGGTCTTTAATGACAGGTGATACATCTCCGATTGCTTTCATGTACAAATCATAAATGGGTTTATTTTTTACTTCATCATCGTCAAACATAGATAGAGGATTTTCATCTTCACGCGCGCGCGTATCTCTCTCTATATTATTAATTTCCTTTTCTTTCCTTTCCTTTTGTTCATTTTGTTCAACGACCGTTAAATCTCGTTGAACGACCGTTCGTTTTTGTTCCTTTTTTCTTCGCGCTTCGCCACTTTTAATGCCCGCCAACCTACGCTGTTCCTGCTTTTTTTCATACTTGTTTCTACGTTCTTCTTGCCTACGAATTAAACTTGGAGACCAAAAGTACTCGTCATCGCAATCAAGCAATTCAAAATCATGAATCAACGAATTTATGAACAAAAACGACTCGTTCGAACAAAAAAAGTTATGTTCGTTTTCGTTGAACGGTCGTTCGTTTTCGTTGAACGGTCGTTCGTTTTCGTTCAGAATTCCTAATTCTTTATCAAGAGCGATGAATGTATATTTCTTGAAAGGCAATTTATAGTCATCAGATGAAGCTAGCTTTTCAATTAATTTCCACCACCACGCATATGAAATAACTCCGAACTGCGATTCCATTGCTACTATCTTAGGATCATTACTGGCATTTACATCGTGGCTGAAGTAATATACATCCTTAGCCATCTATTACTCCTCGTCTGCAAATAAAGCCCCTTGTGCACGTTTACCAGCAATAAACCTTACACATTCATCAATTAAGTCTTGCACTGAAATAGCAAATGTACGGTCTGCATACTCTACCGACAACCAATCAGTCTTGAATTTCAGTTCATCAGTAGAGTTTGCATCTTGTATAATGCCTTCAACGCTGACTTTCTCAACCACATCCTCGATAACGCCATATTTAAACTTGAATGACCTTACGACAAACGGGATGTTAAACTCCTCCAGGAATTCAAAGTTCTTTTTCATAATAGCCTGTAGCCGACTGAATGCTTGCATGAGTTCAGGTCGTGGATCATCTTTAGATTTAATAGTAAAGACATCTGTCAGACCAGTAGCAGATGGTTTCTGATAGGCGATATTGATATCGTTATCTGTAATTTGAATAGATTTAACAATCATAATGGACTCCTTTCTTGTTCTACGACTACATATTTACCGGTAGCGGCTTCAACAGCTTGTTTAAACAAAGCTGCATCGGAGTTTTCATCAGATAAATGAAGTAGTCGAATGTCCTGGCACTTAGTAAGGTCCATAGACTTTAGAAATTTAATAACATTCTCTAACGAAAAATGGGATTGAATTAATCGTTCCATGCGTTTCTCATGTAGGCATCCATCGTCAACGCGTTGGTTTAGGATTTCATATGAATGATTACACTCGACCATGATATGATTCACATCTTTAAATGTGTACCGGCAATAATAGGTGTCGGTAATATATAAGAGTTTCTCTTCACCATCGGAAATTAAAAACCCAACATTCGGAACATCATGCTCTAATTCGAATGGTAAGATAGTAAAATTACCAACAGAAAATTGAATCTTAGGCGTTATATAGACCACTTTATGATGTCCGGCAACATAGATAGCCTCAGCCGTGTCTTTTAGCATGTACACGCGATGTCCGAGTTTTAATAAGTCAGGTACGGCCTTGCAATGGTCGCCATGTTGATGAGTCACTAATACACCGCATAGATGCACAAAATTAAATCGACAATAGCGCTGTATGTCTTTAAATGCTAATCCTGCATCTAGTAATAATTCATCCCCATTAGTTGAGGTTTTGATTCGGTAGCAGTTCCCTTTTGAGCTACTACCGAATGCTTGAATACTAATCACAATTAATCACCAAACATCTTGACGACTTCGCCTGTTTCAGGATCTACGAATTCACTTGTAGGAGTAGGTTCAATATCAATCGTTTCTGAATTTGCGTTATTAGCAATAGTTTCAGCCACATCAGATTGAACGTCGATGGTTTCTCCTTCAAAATCAGGTGTGAGTTCGCCATCATTATCACGGATGACGGCGCCATCTGAGGTGAGAGCATTCGTCATATTCTGCATTTCAACAGACAAAATACCATATTTGCTTAGCAACTGTTTAAGTACAGTTTTAATAGCCATTGCATCGAAGTCAGTTTTCCAAAGTCCAAAACCTTTTTTATAAGTTTGAGAATACTTTTTAGCATGCGCTTCCATTTCTTCTTTAGTCATGTATAGGTATTGTTCATACCCATTCTCTAATCGGAAATAGGCCATATATCCAACTACATCATTCCCAGTAGGCTCCCCTAATTCGAATTCACCTGTTAATCGATTCCGTTTCTTTATTTCACCCTCATAGATTTTAATAGCATTAATCTTTTTGTATTTGCCAGCTCTAATGGCTAGCTGAATATACCCTTTGTATCCCATTTGAAATTGGGCTTCATAAATTTTCTTTTTGCCATTATAAAATGGAACAATATACGCGAAGCCTAAATTTTGAGTAATAGGAAGGTCTAGTGTAGCTGCCATAATACCAGCAGTAACTACAGTCGTAGGGTCTGCCTTAGTTAAGAGTTCATTATTATTAGAAACAGAAATCAAACTAGATACAAATGCTGCTGACTTCTTCCCTAGTATTTCATTGAATCGTTTTTTTATAGACTCGCTCGATACTAAAGTCTTCAATGATTGAGTTTGTAATTGTGTTTGTGCTTTCGCAATTTCTCCCATTGTGTGCCTCCTATGCTACGTCTTCACATACAGCGTGTATGTTTAATTTAGTTAAGATACTATGAATTTCTAAGCGCCCTTTTTGCGTCCACTTAGTCGTGATTTTAGAATCTAAGCGACCATCACTTCTGCAGAATGTAAAGGTTTCTGATTTAGTAAAACCTTTAGCCATATGTTGCTTGTACAGAATCCATTGATCACCGACCTTACGTTGTAGACCAGCTTCATGCAAAATTTTATTTAACTCTTGAGCACTAAGGCCATAGTCAGCTGCAATTTGAGTAATCGCTAAACAGGATTTACTTGAGAGAATTTTATCTACGTAATCCTTAACCGGTTTAAATTCCGCAATCTGCTGTTCTTGTTGTGCTACAATTGCTTTCGTTGCATTATGTGATTCTACCTCATCGGCATATGCTCTAAGAGCTTCAGGCAATGTCTGCGGAATCACCATAGAATAAGAACCGGTTTTTCTAATAGCAGGGATTACATCATGCGTAATCCAACGTTTGAATTCTTTGGCTTCAGGTTTTCGACTTGAAAGCACAAGGTTATATAGTCCGTATTCGTTAATAGCAGCAATATCTTGTTTTCCTCCAGGGGTGTCCAGTTTAACCGACCCCCTTTCATCAGAATCTAGTCGGCTGATAGCATCTCGGTGCTTTGTGATTTCTAAACAATCACATACATCCTTAGCAACAAACATTAATTCGCCATCTACAGGAACAATCCGAACTTGTCCAAATCTATCGTTATTAAAAATTTGTAAATCAGTCATACTTACACCTCCTTAACCACGAGTTGCGGTTCTGATTCATCAACAATGAGCTTAATTGTTTGGCTGTTAACAGGAACAAACTCAGTCACGGCTTCCGCATTATCAATAAACACTGGAGCATTCACTTTGAAATAGCTAGTTAATGCGTTGATGATATCAAGGCCTACATTGATACGTGCAGCGTTATTCATGCTGCGATACGGAACTCCCTTATAGGTAGTTTCGCAACATTCCTCAACATTGCCGTTCAACATAACATTAAACATCTTGAATCGCGCTAGTTTGAATCTCGAGTTAATAACATCTTCTAGCATATTGACCTTAGCTTTGATGAACTCATCCATTAGATATGAGGCCTCATCCAACTTTGATTTTTCCGCTGCTAATTCAGCCTGCTGCGCTTCAAGTTCGGCTACACGAGCATCGATACGCTTAATTTCAATATGCTTATTTAACTCTTGCTCTAACTTCATCCGTTCGGTTTTGCGGTCTGAAATATTAATCTCGAGTTTGGCGATTTCTTCTGAATTATCAGTATGGCTATCATCAATCGCCATTTGAATTAATAGTTCATTTGCTTTTAAATCAGCATATGTAGGGTCGTCATCGAGCACTGGAGGTTTTAACTTGCCAATTTCATCAACAATACCAGCTTTTAGAACTTCCTTCGCTTTTAATTCTGCTTTTAGACCTTCCATACTAAGACTTGAGAGCTGTTCTTGTACCGACGCCAGCACTCGCTCTTTTAAATCGATGGACTGGTTAATCTCTTCTAGCTGTTTAGATTTTTTAATATTAAAAGACATCTCTGCGTTATCCCTAGCAGCTTGTAATTGTTCAGCAGGTAATGGCTGTCCGCAGGTTGGGCAATTTTCATCTAAATCGATTTCAAATGACTGCTCGTTAATGCGATTCCTTTCAGCTACCATGGCATCGATAGATGATTGAATTAATTTCATTTCACTATGCGAACTTTCAATACGTGATTGTGTCGCTTCTAGCTCGCGTTCTAATTTATTAATGTCAGACACTATGGCGTCGTACTCATTCGATTTCAAAGCTGATTGTTTCTTGTATTCCATTTGTAGTTCAGTCTCACGAGCCATAATCTGACGTTGTACGTTTCTAAGGTCTGCCCGTTTATCTGTAATGGAATATCCATTCTGTAATAAAGCTTTATCGCTCTCTAGCTTTTCAATATCAGCATTTAAAGTATCAATATTAATCCTCAGCACTTCAGGATTCCCCTCTACTTCAGGTTTCCCCCTTAATGCCTCATCAATTCGAACTGGAATCATATCCAGCTCTTTATTGATGGCGGTTTTCTTAGCAGCTACTACCTTTCGATGATCGTCTACACTATGGCCTGATAAGATATCAGTCAATGCTTTTAGCTCACTATATTCTGCAATAACATCCTCATCTGATATATCTCCGCACATCTCAAGTAATAGCTTTCTGCGGTTCTGCCAGGAATACGTTTCGTTGAAATACAACGGATTAGTAATTAATTTGAAAATATTTTCATCAACTAATGAATTTACAATCTCCTTATATTCCTTTTCTTTTTTAGGAACCCCATCGACAAAGTAGTCTGTCGTATGGCCTGTCATAGTGACTTCACCACCACGAGGGGATGAGTACTTCTCCCGGTACACGCGCTTTAATTCAACAGTGCCCCCTTCATCCAATGTAAAAGTGCCTGTTACCTCGTGATTGACTTTATGAATAGGTTCGCCAGCTTCAAGTGTTTTAATCTCAAAGTCGGCTCTATCTAAGCTGTCCTTGCCGAACAGTAACCAACATACAGAGTCAAATATGGTTGTCTTGCCGGTAGCATTATCTCCGCGGATAATAACATCTCCATTAAGATTTATGGTAAAGGACTTTAGGCCTTTAAAATTTAGTAATTCTAGTTTTGTGAGTTTCATAGTGATCTCCTATACAACATTAGCATCCACATCAATGGTATGAGGTTCAATCTTCAAACGATTGGCCCATTTCATCACTGTAGAGTGAATTTTATTGTCTTTTTTTAGTTGTGCATTCGCGAATAACTTCGCTTGTACTAGATGATTAAATTTAGGTTGACCCTTTTTAACCTTATTACCAGTGGCTAGTTCTAAGCATGCAATAGGATTCATGTCATCATCCGTGACAACCACAATTGCTGCTTGCCCTTGAATGACACGGTCGCGATATGAACCTACGCAGTTCTTTAATCGCTTTCCATATGTCATTAAATCAGCTGCAGTCTTTGGCACCATAAAGTGCATCCCATTCATATCAGCTTGTAATTGAGGTTGAGCAGGCAATATTACATCTCCATATTCCTGCTTGTTGAATATGTTGATTACTTCGTCATGGAAGTTCTTCAACTTGAATCGTTTCTTCCATAATGCCTCTTGATATTTGGGCTCGAGTTTTGCATACATATCTACGCAGTCCTCGACATCACGAATGTCCTCACCTAGCAGCCATCGCAATATGCTAGGTTCACCACAGCGTTTAATTAGTTGTTGCCACATAACTGTTGCATGTGGGATTTTTAGCCTCATCGCCTTACGTACATCATTAGCATTATGAGCTTTACCAAAATATGGATCTGTGTCATTAGCTCTGGTACGCTTTAATGTAAGAATAGTGCGCCTGCAATTTTCATCACTAAATAGATTTAATACATCTGACATGTATACGCTTAACGGATCATCAACCATACGCTTCCGCAAAGCTCTACTGTTAGGAGCCTTATATGATTGTCTAAGCGCTGCTTGAAAATTCATACCTTTTCTTGTAGCCACTAACACATCGTCATCAAAAGGAATATTTGTATATCGATATAAGCAGTAAGCATTAGTCCAATACATATATTGTTTCATTAAGCTAACAATACTAGGCATATCAGGTGCCGATAGCTTCAAAATCATATTGAGTAGCATCGTAAAATGGTAACCGTTTTCTTCTGTAGCGCCAGGAGCTACATATACATTCTTTGTCCCATATCCGTAAGTTTCCTTCAATCGTTTTTCAAACATAATCCGTAACGCTTTGAATGTTTTGTTTAAATTCTTCCGGTTGAAATCTGTCATGACATATGAATCGCCAAAGAATTTCAATACCGGCATAATCTCATTCTCACGAATATAATCAACAGTCAATTCATGACGGATTCTAAAACGATCAATGAATATAGCCTTACGTTTCTTAAAGTCGAATCGCAATATTTCTGTACACATCCCTAAGTCATTTTTTCTGCCATCAAAGAAAAGTTGGATAGCTTGATATCTAATCTTCAAATCTAAGAAATATTTATAGTTGATAACCTCTACATAAGCTGATACAGGGTATATACTCTCATCATTTATAGAAAAGTAAATTTTATGATCATAAGGATTAGAAGATGCTCGGCAATTGGGGCAGGTATAGTATTTTGAACCGGTAACATATCCATTTTGATATGAATATTTACGCTGCCAGCTGCCTCCAAATGTAAATCCACAGTCGATATGGTGTATAGTCGTATACTCCGCACCATAAGGAGCCTCTAAGATTACGCTATCGAACATTTTGTGAATATAGGTACTGGATATAATCTCCACAGTGAAGCCCTCCTTTTAGTCGCCAAACATAGCAAAGAGGTCAGCATTTTCTTCTACACTAGGCTCAACCATTGGCTGTGCTTCATCTGTAGTTGGTTCATTATCAACTGGTGCAGGTTCTTTAGCTGTTTTAGACTTACGGCTACGTTTTGGTTTTTCTTCCTTTGCCGCATCTTCCGTTTTGTCTTTAGAAGTAGCTGCCTTAGGAGGCTCTACCACATCAAAGGCTTTTACAATTGCATTAGATGCTTTCATGACACCTTCTGTATACGCTATACCAGCTTGGTATTCTTCTGCATTACTAGGATCCATTTCAATGGCCTTATGTAATACGTCTAATGACTTTTTACATATATCAGCTTGCGCTTTGAATTGTTGCTTAGCCATATTAATCCTCCCCTGCCATAATGGATTTTAAATCGGTGATAAGATCATCCGTTAAAGAGTCGCTAGACGGACGAGTGACACCGTGCTTGCTAAAAATTGCAAGTGCTTTTTTTGCTTTTACCCCATCCTCGCCCATCCATGCACGGAATTCTTTATAAAAGGCTTTTTTATCTACAGGTTCATCACTTACATCCAATGCGGGTTCTGGTTCTGGTTCTGGTTTTGGAACAGATTTAACCTTTTCTTGAACGACTGGCTGAGGTTGGGATTCTGCTTTAGGCGACGGATCAGCGTCAAGAGGAAGTACTGGAAGGTCGTCATCCGTAATTTCTGGAGTTTTCTGTTTTTCCTGCTTTGTAGCAGGCTCTGCTTTAGGTGTAGTTTCACACATTGCTTTTGTTGCTTGTTCAGCAGGGTGCTTTTCATCATGACAATTACCGCAGCATTGATGATTTAAAGTTGCATTCCATTCCGCGATCTGCAGTGCCAAATCTTCTATGTTATTAAAGTTAATAGTTAAAACGTTTTTATTTTCCATGATTATTTCTCCTTAAAATTTAAACAGTAATTCATCATCAACTAATTTTCCTTCCACGATTTTGGGAATTCCAATCTCCTGGAGTTTACGAATTACACTACGACTTTTGGATATATAAATAGTGTTTCTTTCAATTTGTACTGCTGTTGGTTTAATTACATATGGCTCTGTTGCAATCGCAGGCGCCACACAAATGACTTTATTGTTAATATCTATACCAACCTTGAAATACTCAGGCCCTTTTAATTTCCTGTAAGCCGGCATTGAAAGTTTGATATAGCTATTTGTAGTAACTATAGCTACCTTTTGTAATGATTCGTGTTTGCCCCTGTTATCTGCAAAGAAATTAAAGTCAAATGCATTTACAGTAGGTTTAGATTTTATTGCTTTTATTTCAGGCATTTTATCTCCTTATCTGGTATAATTTACATAGGATATTTTTTATCTTTGCTCGTTACTCATTGCCGTGAGTGCGAGCATTTTTACTTTTACGGCGAACATGTTCATCGTGGCAATGTTTACATACTCTAATTGCCTTACGATTAATCTCGTCATAAATGTAGTTATGAGTGTGTGGAATTAACCTAACTCCACATTTAGTACATGTTCGAACCGGACGTCTCATCGTATTAGCACCCAAACTAGACCGCCGTAAAACATAATGCAAGCGGCCATCACAAAGAGAATAAATAACACGCAAATCACATCAATATAATTCATATTCCACCTCCTATTTGTAATATGGATTACGGCAGTATTCGCCGCAATTTCTTACTTGCGGGGTGTATGTGACATCTTTCTGCTCTTCTGCGTCAACTTCTGCCATATCTTTTTTAAATCCGTATAGAGATAGAACCAGCCCGATTAACGATTGCAATATAAACTGTTCCCATCCTATTTGGTCGAGTTCTAAGGCTCCCATAGAGCCTGCAATGAGGAAAGTCCCCAATAACATATAGCCCATAGATTAATCTCCTTTATAACATCAGCATTGATAAAATAGATGCTACTGCTGCTGCAGCTAAACTTAAATGCATTCCTGCGTCAATCCATGTCATGATTAATTCCTCCTAATGAATTCCTGCGGATTTAAACTCCGCATCAACTACCTTCACATCCCAGCCTAATGAATGGACAAGGAACGTCCTAAACCCCTCTTTATCGATGACAAAGCTACGGGATTTCTTACCTGGCGACTGCCAGGCATAGGCAAATGGGAATTTACCTATCGCGATTCCTTCCCGGACTGCGGTCAGGCTAATTCCGAGTACCGCAGCCATCTGGCTTACTGAGATTAC
>OGCY01000467.1_pt1 | contig 11204 bp, 11 predicted proteins | sample 1570311 | NCBI WGS metagenome assembly OGCY01 (sample SAMEA2582165, study PRJEB24529) | metagenome | biome: Human gut stool | place: China | collected 2011
CTTGGCGCACCCCAAATGATTTTCCAAGGCCTATCATTCGAATGCGTTCCATTCACAACCTCCTAATCATTTACCCTTTATTATACCACAGTTGCCCGTACTAACATCAACATTTCTATAGAGTCTTTTGATTTTCTGCTATGACGAAATAATTTGCCTAATAACGGAATATCTCCTAATATGGGTACCTTTTGTATTTGATGCTGGTCTCGATTATCCATGAGTCCACCTATGACAAGTACTTCCCCTTGTTGTAAACGTACTCTTGTATGAGCCTGCCTTGTACTAATTTTATAAGCTTTCATTTCCGATACCATAATCGGTGTACTTACCTCGGCATGTATTTTTGCATCTACACCGCCATCAGCAGTAATAATAGGAGTATAGTTTAATTTAATCCCCACCTCTTCATAGCGAGTAGAGCGCTTGCGCTCTCCATTCACCTCTGACTCTTCTATAACGGGGATACGTTCACCGATTAAGATATGTGCAGTTTCACCATTAAGGGCCATAATAGATGGTTTTGCTATTAGAACAGCTTTTCCAGAACTTTCCATAAGACTTAGTTCTGGTTTCACAAAAAACTTATAAGCTTCTCCACTAGGTGTTTTACCAAAGGTAACGGCTCCATACGAATTAGTCTTATCATCCCCATGGCCAGTCAAACTGAGCCAAGACCAGCGAAAACCTTGTTCTTTTGCATAGGATTGCTCCATAGCAATAATGGTAGCTTCTAATTGCACTTGTTTAGGCTCTTTATCGATTGCACGGACTAAGGTTTCTACCCGCCTTTTTTCACCGCTCGTTAAATGCATAACCACCTCATTTTGTTCTAAAAGTACGGCCATTTTATCATTCTTTACTACAGTGCCCATTACAGCTTTCAAAGATTCTGCTGGTAAGTGTTCTGGGGATAGTACATAGAGTTCTCTATTCTCCAGTGCCAACTCATCAGATTCAATAAGTAATGTATTATGTTGCTTTGATACAGAAAAATGATATATCCGCCCTAGCTCTTTAATAACCTCTTCTGGAGACTCCCCTTTTACGGTTGCCGTAATATTTCCCTTTAAGGACTCTACACCGATAACTGATATACCATAACTTCGACAAATACCTAATACCGTTTCTCTTAATGATCCGTTTCGTACAGATATTGTAATTGGTTCTTTAGCTTTATTAATCTCAACGCTATTAGTTACACTTTTGGTAACAGTATTGGTTACGGTATTGGTTTCACTATTGATTTCACTATTGGTTACATTATTTGTTACCTTTTCTTCTGTAGTATTTCCTAATACAACTAATGGTCCTCCTAATAATAAATATGTCAGTAAAGCTATTAGTGTAACTACTTTTATGATTACTCGATTTTTAGCCATCGTGATGAACCTCCTTCGACGATTTCTACACTATTTTCAGTAATAGCAGATACTGATATCCCTTGCCAACTACTTCCAATCGTAACCATCTGTTCCTCTGAACCTCTTCGTAAAATGGCAACCCTTTGATTTCCTTCAATAATTCCCACAAGTTCAATTGGCTGTTCTAGGATCAATATTTTAGAATTAATACCTGTTCTGGAGTGAATATTTTCATTACTAAAGTTATTGGTATCATCATAAGTAATATTGCCATTTAAACCTTTACTCTTTCTATTCGTTTTTATAGTTTTATTCTTAGTACCTCTATGTGGCCGCGTAGTTCTTTTACTACTTATTTTCTTACTATTACCAAGTGATGTTTCATCATTGCTAATAGTATCTAAATCGTTATCAATATCTTTAGCCTCATCATTTTGACTTAGTAAATCGGTACTAGAAATATCTTTAAAAACCTCTCGCCAAGGATGATTCCGTTCTACACTGCTCACATCATATAGTAAGCGCCCTTTAACAATAGAGTCATCTTTCCCATCATGTACGGCCTTATTATCCACTCTATCTTTATTAGATTTCCCGTTATCGTTATCATTTCTTTTTTTATTAGATCGCCCTTGTGATTGCTCTTTTATATCTACCGTCCTTTGATTATCAACACTATCCTCTAATTGAGCTGAATTAATATTGATATGTTCCTCTTCATGGGGATAAAAAACACTTGCTACTATCATTGCTAAAGCAAGTAGAAAGAAAACAAAAATTGCAATCCTATAGTGTCGTACAAGAAAATATTGTCTACCAACCCACCCTTTAAGCTGTTCTATATAGTTATGTAAGTTCATAATTCACCTCCTTCAAACTATTTCTAGGAGACCCTTTTAAAACCCTACAAAAAAATGACTCTACCAGTCACCTAGGTGACTAATAGAGTCATTCATTATATTGACAAATCAAAAGGATTTGTTCTTATTTTATTTACTGTTAAAGCCATCTGGATGAGATGTATGCCATTTCCAAGCATCTTTGATAACATCAGCTACATTGCTGAATTTAGGATCCCAACCAAGTAAGTTTTTGATTTTTTCAGAAGAAGCAATCAAAGTACCTGGGTCACCAGCACGACGTTCACCATATTGAACAGGAATATCGATGCCTGTAACCTCTTTGGCAGTTTCGATGATTTCTTTTACGGAGAAGCCATTACCACTACCAAGATTAAATACTTGGGATTCGCCACCTTTACGCAAATAGTCCATAGCTAGTACATGAGCAGCTGCTAAATCATTAACATGAATATAGTCGCGCACACATGTACCATCAGCTGTATCATAGTCAGTACCAAATACAGTTATATGTTCTCTTTTACCACGAGCTGCATCGAGCACAAGGGGAATCAAATGAGTTTCTGGATGATGGTCTTCCCCAATCGTACCAGATGGATCGGCACCTGCCGCATTGAAGTAACGCAATGCTACGTATGTAGAACCATAAATAGAACTGTAATCAGATAACATTTCTTCAATCATCAATTTAGTGCGACCATATACATTTGTTGGTTGCAATTGTGCATCCTCTCGAATTGGTACCACCTTAGGCTCACCATATACTGCAGCCGTACTAGAGAATACGAAATGTTTCACACCTGCAGCACGAGCAGATTCAATAAGGTGATACGAACCTACCACATTATTTTCATAATAAATAGCTGGGTTTACCATGGATTCCCCAACTTGAGAGTGGGCTGCAAAATGCATAACACCAATGATATTATGGTCTTTCATAATGTGGACTAACTTAGGATCTGCAATATCCATATTGTAGAATCTAACCCCTTCAGGAATAGATTCTACATGTCCGCGAGATAAATTATCTACAATGATTGGTGTATAACCTGCTTGTTGTAAGGCACGTACAGTATGACTCCCAATATAACCAGCACCACCTGTTACTAAAATATTCATAGTTCCCCCTTATGAATTATGTGTATCCTTTGCACGAGCTAATTTAGGCCCGATGAGACCTTTATAGACCTCAACACCTGGTTGGTCAAAGGCATCAACACCAGCAAAAATAGACTCGAAGTAAACCGCCCAACAATGCATAAACATAATTTCCCCTAAATGGAATGCATTAAGCGTTGGTACAGTTATAGTCATGTTGAAGCGATTATCACTGGATAAGGCCTCTCTATTGGCATCTAAGGCAATATTTAAAATATCACAAATCCCTACATCCGATAGAGAGTGTAACCGTTCATATTGGCTATATGTACTTGGCACAATGAGATTATGTTTCCAGTCTTTAACCTTAATAAATTGAACGACTTTATTAAGACGCCCCTCTTGATGTTCCTGCACTTGAGCGTGCATATCCATAGTACCTACTGCAGGTACTGGAGTGCGGCCATATGGCAAACAAGTATTACTCATCTTACCAAGTGATTCAGATAAAAGCTGCACATACCAGTCAGATAAAGAGTGAAGCGCATCACTATATGGCATAAATACTTCAATAATACGACCATACCGTTCAGATGCAATATATTTTAATAAAGCACTTAATAAAGCAGGATTTTTGAAAATATCCTCTTCTTGACATGCTACGTCCATAGACGCTGCACCCGCTAAGAAGCCTTCAATATCGAAGCCCACAAGTGCAGCCGTTACAAAACCTACCTCAGTAAATACAGAGAAGCGGCCACCAACGCCATATGGAATACTATAAGTCTTCCAATTATTTTCTAGCGCCATAGCCCTTAAAATTGTAGGATGTTCATCATCAGATACATCAGTTACAGCTACTACTTCATAGTTAATGTTGCGATCTTGTAAAGCCTTCTCCAAAATCATGAAGTTAGCCATTGGTTCGATGGTAGAACCAGACTTGGAGGTAATAACAAGCATCACCTTATAATCAGGGCCTTTTTTCTGAGCTTGGTATTCTAAGGTGCGGATAAGACCTGCTAAATAGTCGCCATCTACATTAAAACCAGCAAAGTACATCCGTGGATATCCATTGCGTTCTTCTGTACTTAGATTATTCCAAAATGCACCACATTGAACGTCAAAAATAACCTTGCTCCCTAAGTAGGAGCCGCCAATGCCGACAGACACAACTGTATCAATATTGTGACGTGCATAGTCACGCAATTCGTAAAGACGTTTCAACATATTTGGTGTATTGATACCATCTTCCGAAATATATGGAAGCTGATAAAACAATACAGGTTCAGGCAAACCGTCTTTAGAAACATGGCCTTCTTCAAAACCTGTAGAACGTAAAATATTTGTATGACGCCACACATTTTGTATAGCTCGTTCAAAATTATTTACGTCTCGCTCTTGTATGCAACTTTCATTATATATGTTAGCGTAATCTAACTCGAACCCCGATTGTAATCGCAACATCAAATATCTCCTTCACTGACATTTTATGTACAATATTCTACTCATTATATCATAAAAGAATGAATAAAATATTAGTTTATGCAATCAGTTTACCCACAAACCATAACCGAAGCCTACTGCGTAGACAGACCACAGCAACGCAATAGGAATAGCTAGTTTAAATTTAATCTTTAATGTCTTATGGCGCCATAGAACCATACCTAATAAAGCACCTACACCACCAAAGGCAAACGCTAAAAATAATAAAGTAAACTCTGAAATTCGATCATATCCCTTGATAGCACATAATTTATCATATCCATACATACTAAATACGATGAGATTCCAAACGCCTACAGTTACCCAAAATTGTGTATCACTCATATCCCCAAACCTACTATCCCTTACTTATGATGAGTTTTAAAATATTCTAATGTTTTTTGTAAGCCATCCTCTAGTGTAGTTGTGGCAACAAAGCCAAAATCGCGTTCTGCCTTGGCATTGCTTAAACGAGAATGCTTGATATCCCCTACTCGCTCAGCCTCATAGTGCACCATAAAGTCTGCACCACTAATAGCACGGAATCGCGTAATCAACTCATTAACAGATGTTCCCTTATTGGTAGATACATTATAAATACCTGTACATTGACTATTCCCCATAGCCTTAATATTAGCATCTACCACATCATCTACATAAATGAAGTCTCTAGTTTGTTCGCCATCACCATATACAGTTAAAGGCTGACCTTCAACGATTAAACGGTTAAAGACACTGATAACGCCACCTTCACCACCATCACCTTGACGTGGTCCATATACATTGGCATATCTAAAGCACACTGTATTTAATCCAAAGGCTTCACGATAAATACGTAAATACCCTTCTGCTGTAAGCTTTGTCAGTCCGTAAAAGGAAGAAGGCATACCACTTAATTCCTCAGTTAACGGCAATACTGCTAAATCCCCATAAACAGCAGCAGACGAAGGCATTAAGAATTGTTCAACTTTCACCTGTCGACATGCATCTAAAACATTAATAAGCCCCAATAGATTCACATCACAGTCATAACTAGGGTTCTCCATAGAGGATTGAACCATAGTTTGCGCTGCCTCGTGAAATACGATAGAGGGCTTAAACTCTTCAAAAATAGACACTAATTTTGGATCTCGTACATCCATCTCAATAAATTGAGCCTCTTCATGTACAAAAGAACGCATACCAGTAGATAAATTATCTATAACAAGCACATTGTGCCCTAATTCAATTAATCGATCCACAAGATGAGAGCCAATAAATCCGGCCCCACCTGTAACACATATATTCATAGCACCCTCCCTTCTTATATTTCTAAATACCTGCACCTTGTTTAGCTAGTGCATCGGCCATTTCATTATATGTATCGCCCGTATGAGCCGCTACCTTGTGAAAGTGTACACGCACACGATTTTTTATGGAGTCATAAAATGCTGCGTACTGCTGGGTAAGCGCATTATTTCGTTTCCAGCCCTTCGTGGCCCACATTTCAATGCCCATATAGTCATAATAAAGTGAACATTCAGGAATGCCACGATCAACAGCATATTTCATAACATACATAGCAGCTAATAGCTCACCAGCTACATTCCAAAATGATGTATATCGTTCATCCGTAGATGGAAATGAAAAGGTCTCCCTATTCCCATTCAAGAAGATAACACCACCAGCTCCAACAGTATTTGTCCCTTTATTATAACTACCGTCAATGTAAGCAATCACATGGTTTGGCTCAGTAAAATCTGGTTTCACAACACTTGTTGATACTTTACTTTGAGTCTTAGAACTAGAACGTACTGATCTAGAACTTATCGATTTAGACTTCACCTCTTGAGATGATTTAGGTTCGCTCTTATTAGCACTCATAAAGTCGTTTAAGGATAAGCCTGAGTCCTCCACAAAAGCAAGAGCTTCTGCTTCCGTAGGGAAAGACTTGTAGATAGCTCCACTAAAGCCCTTTACCTGCTTCTCACAGTCAGCCCAAGTCATATAAACACCTGGCACACGACCATTGCGAACTGCATAAAACTTTTTAGCCATACACACCTCTTAATGATCCATAGTAAGTTCAATAAATTCAGCATTTACAACAGATGCTAAATCTTTTGGATTTACCTTCATTTGCATACCACGTAGGCCTGCACTAACATATACAAACTCTAGAGGCTCCATAGTAGCATCAAAGTAGGTAGGAAATGCTTTTTTCATTCCTACAGGAGAACAGCCACCACGCAAATAACCTGTAATTCCCAACAAATCCTTAACAGGAACAAGCTCTACCGACTTATTATGACTAACGCGAGCAGCTTGTTTCATATCTAGTTCAGCGGCTACAGGAATACAGAATACAACGTAACCTGTTTTATCACCTTTACCCACTAGCGTTTTAAAAACTTCCTTTTCCTCCAGGCCTAGCTCCTCTACTACATGGAGTCCTGCTGCATGATCCTCAGACCATTCATATTCACTAATGCTATAAGGTACCTTATGGGTATCTAAGATACGCAATGCGTTAGTCTTTTTATGCTTTTCTTTACTCACTATATCCCACCTTATATATTAGCGTAACAAATAAATCTAATCAATATATAATATTTTTCTATATATTATATATCACCATAAATTCATATCTAACTCGATATTCTTATTTATTCATAATTTTATTGATATTCTTTAATTCAATGCGCAACGTTCCATCATCATTGGTTTTGATTTCAATAAACTCGCGATTTTTCATATATTCCACAGGAAAAGAGATTTCAATGCCCGTATCGGTTTTAATCTTATGATGTTCTCCAACCTTTGTAGCAAACTCACGGTTCACAGGTAATGGCCGCATCATATCTGCATCAGCTAATTCTTTCTTAGCCGCCTCTTGTTGAATCGGATTTGCTTTGAATACCTCTTCTACTATACGAACAGGATCGACTGTATCGGATACTTCAGCATTTTTAGCAATCATAGACTTTGCAGTTGTCAATTCAACGACGCCATCAGACTCATGTGCTTGAGCCACCTTATCTACAATAGCTTTTACCTTTTTCACTGTATCTCGGGAGGACTGATTAGTACCTAATTGTAATACCTTATCTGCTAAGATATAGGATACTTCACCGTCAAACTCACCTTTCGGTTCAAAAATACGAACACTAAAATCATGTAAATTAATTGATGCAAAGGCACGTAATTTTTGAGATGGCATAGGCAATACAGCCTTATGAGAAACGAGTTCTGTCGCTAATGAACCATCATCTTCACTAAATAGTTGATGGGTAAAAGCATCATGAGCTTGGCATAAAAGAATACAAATATAAGTCATATCTGTAACAGCTTCACAAATAATCGTATCGATAACTACGGAGTCCGTTGCTTGCTTCATATAGGTAAACAAGCTTTCACCTAAATTCTTAGATAAATCGATAAACTTGAGGTTTCCATTTTTATATTCTACCAGCTGTTTACCAAATGGACTTGCATCATGTAAGGTACCTGTTCTAGCACCTGGGTCTTTGAAAGCCTTAGCTACATGATTAGCAATATAATCTTGTATAGCTTGATCGCCAACCTTTAATTCATGTTCAGAATATACGGCTAAAGAGGACGTAAAGTCAAAAATCTCTAGCGCAGCCTTATTAATCTGCATGATGCCTCCTTTTTATAGAAAAAACGATTACCCTTTATTATACCACTCTTTTAGCTTTCGTTTATCAACTTTTGAACATTCTGTAAGAGGTAACATAGGAATCTGTAACATTGTTTTTGGCCACTCTACAGAAGGTCTTTCATGATGAATACGCTCTATAATTTTACTTAATTCAGCGTTATCCTCTAATACTACATAAGCAACAAAATCTTCCCCCCGTATATCATCATTAATCGTAATAATGGCGACTTCAGAAATGCCCTGTAAGGATTGTAAATACAATTCCATTTCGGGAATAGAAATTTTATAACCCCCTTTATTGATGACATCACCTTGCCGCCCATTAAACATGAGATACCCTTCGCTATCAATAAATCCGCAATCATTTACAGTATATGTGTCGGGGATGCCTTCAATATGATACTTTGTCGTCACATAAATAACGCCATTCTGCTCTGCAATTTTGACAGATGGAAACGGTCTTCCCACAGTACCTTCTCTATCTAACCACTCTTTACCTGTACAATATGTAATATAGTTAAGCTCAGATGCACCATAATAGAGAATAAACTCCATATTCGGACATATTAGTTCTAACTGTTCCATCAACTGTCGATCCAATACTTGAGATCCTGCGATGATATAGTTAATAGAGTCTAGCTTACGTTTGCAATGACGTACTAGTAATCGTAATTTTGTTGGTAATGCATATATATGGTCCACATGATATGTCTCAATAAGCTGTATCCATCGATTTGGACGCAAAGAACTCGTTGTAATCACGGTTCCACCAGACCATAGGACACCGATAACCATATTACTAACACCAGTGAAACTAAAGCTACCATGTAAGAAGATGTTTGTGTCTTTGTTTATGTGAAAGATATTGTTTTGAGTATCAAAGAACTTTCGCCACGAGCTCTCACTGCGCCACAAAGGTTTGGGTCTCCCTGTAGTTCCAGAGGTAAGGACACCAAAATTTGCAGATGTTGGAACACCTTCAACACTTATAACCCGAGCTAGCTCATCCATATAAGCTGCATCCATCTCATTATGGCACACCATGGAGATATACCCTTTATATAACCCCCATAACCACTGTACTAATTGCTCTACAAAAGAGGGTCTCTGAATTAAAAGTACCTTATTCTTCGGCCCATCATTAAAGTGACCTAAATTAATTAATCTACTTGTATTATTAAACTCCATAGAGAGAATAGCATCATATAGCTGACCATATGTATACTGTTCTTCATCGACTATGAGCGCAATTTTATGTGGTTCTAAATCTTTATATTGTTGCAAGCGTTCAATGATTGTCATATTACATACGCTCCATAATCAATGCTGTACCTGTGCCCCCTGCACCTGCAATGGCACATAAACCATATCTACCATTGCACGATTCTAAGGCTGCCATGCAATGAAGTACTAAAATAGCACCTGAACAACCATACGGATGTCCATACGCCAAAGCTCCGCCTAATGTATTATATTTTTCCATATGATTAGGATAAGACTTATTAAAAAGCACATCAATGATGGCAAAGGCTTCGTTCCATTCCACTACGTCTATATCATTCATGGTTAAGCCGGTCCGTTTCAAAATAGCTTCAGTACTTTCTAATGCGCCTTCTGGACTAAACTGTGGATTTCCAGCCCAAGGCATGACACTATGTATTCTAAAGGGCCCTTTTCTATTAGATACGTATACGAATGCCGCTCCATCATGGGTTAAACAAGCATTGCCTGCATTTGTAATGGAATCAGGACCCAATAAAGGCTTCATTCTAGATAAGAGTTTTTCGTTCATCTTAGGCCGAATACATTCATCTACACAAACTTTTCCTTCTAGTGTAATAGGCATAATATAGGATTGTAAATGTGGATTATCTAAAGCTTTAGAAGCACGTTGATGACTGTTAATAATGTAGGGGTATAAGTCTTCTTTTGTTATATTATGCTTATGTATCGTTCGCTCAGCCCCTTCAAGCATTGCTAAAGGAGACCGATCTTCAGGGGTAAATTGAGCCACCTTATATAAACCTTCTCGATCATCTCCAGTTGCATAGATTCGATCTGGTTGTAAGGAGGAGCTTTCAATACCACCAGCAATAGCAGAATCCATAATACCTGATGCAATGTGCGCATAGGCCATTTCAATACTCATCAAAGCCGATGCACATTGCATATCTACGGTAATAGCAGAAACAGAATTTGGTAAATTACACATAAGCCCCATAAGGCGCCCAATATTACCGCCAGTTCCAACTGCATTGCCACAAAAGATTCCATCTACTTGTGAAATCGCATAGCGACTGACTAATTCGTCAATAAGTTGAGCCCCTAACATTTCAGGTCTCATATGTTTATATTGTCCATTTAAAACGCCAATAGGGCTGCGAAGGCCGCCGTGAATATATACTGACATATAAACTCCTTATAGTAAAAGAAAAAGAGGCATCCCTAGGAACGCCCCTTTTATTAGGTTCTAAATTTTAATTTTAGTTGCTAACCAAGAAGCAACGAGACATTTTACAATGTCCCCTGGAATAAATGGGAACATTACTACTGGCAACGCAGCCCAAAGTTCTGTTTTTGTAACGATCATGAAGCCTGCCACACCAAATAGGTATACTACAGGAATTGTAATTACAATAGAACGCCATGCATAAGAGAAAAAGCTCTTTTTAGAACCTTTAAATACGCTTAATAATGTATAAGCTATTGGCCAAGAGAAGATAAAGCCCCCTGTTG